>SDBV01004564.1_pt1 | contig 19865 bp, 18 predicted proteins | sample 2277081 | NCBI WGS metagenome assembly SDBV01 (sample SAMN10402039, study PRJNA504765) | marine sediment metagenome | isolation source: marine sediment core GS10_PC15, 223 cmbsf | place: Arctic Ocean: Southern Knipovich Ridge | collected 2010
TTGATAGAAATAGCGACTGTATGATCTTGAAATTCTGCACTTTACAGAAAGTTAGGAAATGGGTATTTTTATAGCCCTGTAACTTATTGAATATAAATCAGTTATTAGTTTTGTGAAACCCTAAACATCCTAACAATCTAACATTTTAACTATTCCCTTATCCCCAACAATTCTAACATAAACCCATACTCCATGGCCGTTTCCTTATACCTCTCAAACCTTCCCGACGCTCCTCCATGTCCCGTTTCCATATTGCAATAGAGCAACAGCAGGTTGTCATCGGTTTTCATCTCCCTCAGCTTGGCCACCCACTTAGCAGGCTCCCAGTACTGGACCTGGCTGTCATGCAATCCTGTAGTCACAAGCAGGTTGGGATAATCCTTTGCCTCCACCTGATCGTAAGGCGAGTAGCTGAGCATGTAGCGGTAGTACTGTTCTTCATTGGGATTGCCCCATTCGTCGTATTCACTGGTGGTGAGAGGGATATCTTCATCCAGCATGGTGGTGACCACATCCACAAACGGAACCGCTGCAACCACACCCTTATACAACTCCGGTTGAAGGTTGACCACAACCCCCATGAGTAATCCTCCTGCACTGCCACCCATGGCAAAGAGCTTTTCAGGACTGGTGTATTCTTCTTTGATGAGTTGCTCTGCGCAGTCATTAAAGTCAGTGAAAGTATTCATTTTCTTCAGCAGCTTGCCATCCTCGTACCAGGGTCGCCCATAGATCTGGCTTCCCCGTACGTGGGCCAGCGCAAATATAAAACCCCGGTCAAGCAATGAAAGGCGGGTGGAATTAAAGCCTGGTTCTATGGTATTGCCATAGGAACCATATCCATAGAGAAGTGTGGGATTATCTCCATTTAACTTCAATCCCTTCCTGTACACAATACTCATGGGGATCTTCTTTCCATCATCGGCCGTGGCATAGATCCGTTTGGCCTCATAATTGTCCCGGTCGAAATCGCCAACCACCTCCTGTTGTTTCAACAAAGTCTTCTGCCTGGTTTCCAGGTGATAATCAAAGGTTGAATTTGGCGTGGTAAGGGATGAATAACTGTATCTTAATAATTTACTGTCAAATTCGATATTGATGGAGATCCCTGCTGCATATACCTCTTCCCCCATATCAATATAATGCTCCGAACCATCGTCCCAACGGATCACGCGCAGGTGGCTCAGTCCCTCTTTTCTCTCCTCCACAACCAGGTATTCTTCAAATATCTCGATCGCCTCCAGAAATACATCCTCGCGGTGACCGATCACTTCCTCCCAGTGCTGCTTTTCGGTCCTGTCCACAGGAGTTTTCATAAGCCTGAAGTTCGTGGCATCCAGGTTGGTGATGATGTAAAAATAATTTCCGAAATGACTGATATTGTATTCCAGTCCCCTTTCACGGGGCTGAACTATCTTGAATTCACCCTCAGGTGTGCCGGCAGGAAGAACCCTGTATTCATTGGTGAGCGTACTGGAACTTCCAATGATCATGTACTGTTTGGATTTGGATTTGTATACATAGGTGCTGTATGTCTCATCCTTCTCTTCAAAGACCATTATATCTTCAGCTGCATCGGTTCCCATGGTGTGCCTGAAGATTGCAATGCTCCTCAGGGTAACATCATCTTTTTGGGTATAAAACAGGGTTTTACTGTCATTGGCCCACGAGGCACCGCCCGTGGTCAATGGAATTGCATCAGACAACATTTTACCGGTTACCAGGTCCTTGATGTAGATGGTATACTTCCGCCGGCTCACCGTGTCAATGCCCAATGCTGCATACCGGTTATCCGGACTGATGCTCAATCCTGCCACATGAAAATAAGCATGCCCCACGGCCATCTCATTGACATTTGCCATGACCTCCTCTTCAGCTTCAAGGGACTCCTTTTTCCGGCAATAGATCGGATACTCCTTGCCTTCCTCGTACCGGACATAGTAGTAATAGCCATTTTCTTTGTAGGGCACACTCTCATCGGTCTGCTTGATGCGTCCCACCATCTCCTCGAAAAGCTTCTTCCGGAAAGCATCAGTTCCCTTCATCAACGTTGAACGGTATTCATTCTCCGCTTCCAGGTAGGCGATCACTTCCGGATTCTCCCGCTCATTTAACCAGTAATAGTTGTCAATTCTTGTATCACCGTGGATGGTTAGTTCTTTTGGTTTCTTTGCCGCAACAGGAGCTTCCATTTGATTGGATATTTTGCATGAAAATGTTACCAGTACCAGCGATATGGTCAGGATTGCTTTACTGATAGTTTTCATTTGATTTTATTTAAGTGCGGCGAAATTAATCAATATTTGATCAATCTCAGCGGGATTTGTTCTGAAAGTATTGCTCCACATCGCCAACGATCTCCAATCCGGCGAATCGTCCCTTATCCCCGTACAGCAACTCTCCGGTAAGTTTTCTAAGTTCAAGGCTGACTGTGGAAACAATGCTCTCTTTAATCTCCCTGTCCATGGCCCCGTGACGCGGAGCTTTTAAAACACTCCCCTCCAACCTCATTACCGTCACTTTCAAGCGATATTTTCGATTTTTCAGCACAACTTTCACATGCTCCTCAGTAACCTCAAGGCTCTCTATAACAGATCGGTTGTATGTGGCAAATCTGTATACCTTACCATCCAACAGCAAAAAGGAAAGGAATCCCGGGAAAAACCCTTTCATCCAGGGAATCCTGGCTACAGACAGCATAAATGAAGCGCTGTCATCCTCTTTAAAATGGTTGGATTGGATCCAGATCCAGTCAGAGGGCATGGAACGCCCCCAGTCTTTTTCAATATAGCCCTTTCCTCCATCGAAAGAGATTGTAGAGTTGTTGATATTCAGCGAACCTACAACCCTGTGTTGCATGGATACCACACCGTGGTAGCACTCCATGAAAGGCATGTGACTGTACCAGCCCATAATCCCCGGTGAAAGAATGCCTGAAGGGAACGGATGCACACCATCAATGGTGAGTTCTCCATTCATCCTCAACCCTTCTGAATCGATATTCAGGGAAATCCTGTCTGAAGAGAACTCATTTGGGCCGACTCCCACAAAGAACTCCTTTCGGCTGTACCTGAATGATTCAACCGGATAACGGAGATAATAGGTTTTTCCTGAATTGGCATGGATCACCTGTACGAAACAATGTGGATCCTCGGAATACGACACACCGGGAATTACAGACCAGATGTGCTTTCCACCGGCATCCACCAGTTTGAAGTACCAGCCCTCAAAATAGTTTTTTGGATGTTGCTTTCCCTGGTATACAGGTGGCCGGAAAAGTCTTGGGAAGATCCCTCTCAAACCCATAGTCAGATTAACAAACCCTGAAGCAGGATGTTCACACCGTTGACAGGATGTTCAGTTTAAGATGGCTTTCCCAATCCCTTCATGGATAGCTGGATGCGTTTGCGCTGAACATCCACATCCACCACTTTAACCCTGACATGCTGGTGGATCTTAACCACATCATTGGGATCCCTTATGAAGCGATCCGCCAGCTGTGAGATGTGCACCAGCCCGTCCTGCTTCACACCCACATCCACAAAGGCTCCGAATTTGGTAATGTTGGTCACAATCCCTGGAAGTTCCATTCCGGGATTCAGATCCTCCATGCTGTACACACTCTGATCAAATTCAAACACTTCAATCTGTTCCCTTGGGTCCCGACCGGGCTTTTCCAGTTCAGCCTGAATATCCTTTAAGGTTGGGATACCGATATCCCCTTTCACATATTTCCGGATTTCAATCTGTTTAACCAGAGAATCGTTGCTGACCAGTTGCTTCATATCCACACCCAGGTCTGCCGCCATTTTTTCCACTATGAAGTAACTCTCCGGATGAACAGCCGAATTATCAAGCGGATTCCCGGCACCCTCAATCCTGAGGAATCCGGCACACTGTTCAAAAGCTTTTTCGCCCATCCTGGGTACCTTTTTCAGCTCTTGTCTGGACGTAAAACCACCGATCTTCTGCCGGTAATCCACAACGTTCTGAGCCAGAACAGGTCCCAATCCAGAGACATAGGTAAGCAGATGCTTGCTGGAAGTATTTACATTCACACCCACCAGGTTTACACAGCTCTCTACAACTTCATCCAGGCTTTTCTTCAGGTTCCCCTGATCCACATCATGCTGGTACTGTCCCACTCCAATGGATTTTGGATCGATCTTTACCAGTTCAGCCAGTGGATCCATCAAACGTCTGCCAATGGAGACTGATCCCCTTACAGTCACATCATAGTCGGGGAACTCGTCCCTGGCAGTTTTAGAGGCCGAGTAGATGGAAGCTCCTGATTCATTCACTACATATACTTCAATATCGTGGGGAAACCTGATCAGCCGTATGAATCGTTCAGTCTCCCTGCTGGCTGTGCCATTTCCGATGGCAATGGCCTCGGTCTTGTATTGCTGAACCAGTGAGGACATCTTTTTTGTGGCACCGGCCCTGTCCGACTGGGGCGGATGTGGATAAATGGTTTCGTTGTAGATCAGGTTTCCATGCTCATCCAGGCAGACCAACTTGCAGCCCGATCTGAATCCAGGATCCAGGGCCAGAACACGTTTTTGTCCAAGGGGTGAAGCCAGTAGCAACTGCCTCAGGTTACCGGCAAACACCTTGATGGCTTCCTGGTCTGCTTTCTCTTTATAAAGAGCCTTGTATTCATTTTCAATGGAGGGTTGCATGAGCCTCTTATATGAATCAGCCACAGCTTCTGCCACCTGCAGACTAACATCATGGCGTCCCTTCACCAACTGATCCTCCAGGGAATCCACCACTTTCCCATGATCGGGTTCGATGGAGATCTTCAGGAATCCCTCATGCTCTCCTCTCCGCATGGCCATGATCCTGTGTCCCGGGCATCTCTTCAACGGTTCACTGAATTCAAAGTAGTCCGTAAATTTGACAGCTTCCTCCTCTTTGCCTTTCACAAGCCGGGATGTGATAACCGCACTCCGGTCAAAATGATACCTGACGGTTTTCCTGGCCCTCTGGTTTTCGTTCACCCATTCGGCAATGATGTCCCGTGCCCCCTGCAGTGCATCCTCCACGGTCTCCACCTCATCATTTACAAAAGAGGAAGCATCTTTCTCTACCTGCATTTCCTGCTGCTTCATCAGGATTTCCGCCAGGGGTTCAAGCCCCTTTTCCCGGGCCACGGTTGCCCTGGTCTTCCGCTTGGTCTTATAAGGGAGATAGAGGTCCTCCAGCTCCACAGGATCGAGACAGCTTTCGATCTTCTCCTTTAATTCGGGTGTGAGTTTCTCCTGCTCATCAATGGTCTTAAGGATATACTCCTTCCTTTTCTGAAGCTCTTTCAGCTTGTTCAGTTCATCCCTGATCTCTGTGATTTTCACTTCATCGAGGCTTCCTGTATGTTCTTTGCGATAACGGCTAATGAACGGAATGGTTGCGCCTTCCTCCAGCAATTCAACGGTGTTCTTTACCTGCCTGACAGTGATTCCTGTCCTTTGCGAAATAATCTCTTCAAAAATGATCATGGGTGACAACTTTATCTGGAATCAATTCTCCTTTCAGGGACAAAGGTAGTGAATGTGCCATAAAAGACTATTTTTGTATAAAAGAATCTCTATGAGCCAGCACCTGATCTCTCCCTCCATCCTAACAGCTGATTTCCTTCACCTGGAAAAGGAAATCCGCATGGTGAACCAGTCTGAAGCCGATCTGATTCACCTGGATATTATGGATGGAGTTTTTGTACCCAATCTCACTTTCGGATTCCCGGTGATCCGGCAAATCAAGTCCGTATCGGAAAAGCCGCTGGATGTCCACCTGATGATCGTGAACCCTGACCGTTACCTGGAGGACTACCGGGATGCCGGAGCCGACTGGCTGACTGTCCACTATGAGACCTGTCCGCACCTTCACCGAACCATTCAGAATATCAGGGAGCTGGGAATGAAGCCGGCAGTTTCGATCAATCCGCATACTGATGTTTCTTTGCTGGGGCCGGTTCTGAAGGATCTGAACATGGTACTGGTGATGACTGTAAATCCCGGTTTCGGGGGACAAAAATTCATAGAGGCCTCCTATGATAAGATCAGAAAACTAAAGAAGATGATCGCCGATGCAGGTGCAAATACCCTGATCCAGGTCGATGGCGGGGTCACAGAAGAGAACATCCTTGATCTGATCCAGGCAGGTGTTGATGTGTTCGTGGTGGGCAACACCATTTTTTCTTCTGAAGATCCCATGCGGGTCACTGCAAACCTCAAAAATCCTGTATAGAGGTGTATCAGCAAAAAAAACCGCGAGATTACAGGAGCCTGTGGTTGATCAGCCTCTGTCTGATCGTCTTAGGAATCGTTCTCACCATCAACCTGGCCATGATCCGGCCGGTGGGATTTGTTTTGCTGGGAGTAGGAGGATTCGGACTCATCTGGAGCCTCACCAACATGGATAAATGGAAAGATAAAGACGGCAAGGACGACCAGAGACACTTCAACTGATTACTCTTTCCCGTCCAGGAAATCCTGTAGATATTCATAGGGCCCGGTAAGCGCTCCATTTGCAGTTATACTTGCACGATCAAGCATTCCGGTTGACTTCAATCCAAGCAATTCAGGGATTACATGTTCCATCAGCGCTACACCAAAATCAGACGAAGCATCCCTTGGAAGCTCTCCGGGAAGGTTATCTACTGCCATGACCGTGACAGATCCCTTCTCAAACGGGGCTGTTTCAGATCCTGATCCCGGATCATACCCATAAAAGGGATCGGCGATGGTCGACGCCCGTATGGTGCTGGGAATGGGACCATTGATATCACAGCTGATGTCTGCAATGACCTCAATGGGAGTGCCAGCACCCAGGTCGCCCTTTGACAGCAATACCGGTGATTGCGGGTCCCAGAAATGGCACGCAATAAATAAATCTGTCCGGGCAGCGTAAGGAATGAAATTGTTCTCATAATCACCCGGATGTGCCACAAAATGTTTAAAATCAAATGCAGATCCATCCCTGCGCCGGGTATAATGCCAGGGATCAAGCCGGGTGTAGACCGAATGGTCAAATGTCTGATCCAGGTAAGGCTGAGGTTCAATCTTTTGAATCCCTGCGGCATCAAGGATCTCAGTTGCACCTCCTGCTACCCTGCCGCCACCGGTTATGGCAATCCGGGCGCGACCCATCTCCACCTTTCCAAGCTCCGATATTAACTCCTCCAGGTCCCTGCATTGAGTTGCAGCACGCAACTCAAATGTCCCATGCCGCAATCCATAGGCTCTCAGTCCATTATAAGCACCAACCACTCCGGCCCACCGGCCAAAAGCCACCACACGAACCCGGTCCTCGTCTGTAAGGTATTCGTAATCAACAAGCCTGATCCCTTTCCCGATAATGGCCTGAAGCAATCCCCGGTTGTAAGACTGTTTTTTGGCCGTATGGGAAAAGAAGAGGCAGGTCTTCTGGTCCACAAGTGAACCAATCTTCACCTCCTTCACCCCCACCAGAACATCACAACCCATCAGATCCTCTCCAAGGGTAACGCCTTCGTCTGTATACTCTTTATCAGCATAGCACCGGTATTCCGATGGCTGAACAATGATCTCCAGTCCTGGATACCGATCCGTCATTTCACGGCACTGGGCCGGAGTAAAGGGAACACGCTTATCGGGTGGGTTCTTGGTTTCACGAACAATTCCTAACTTCATTTGATCCTTTGCATTATTATTTAACTAAAGTTTCATTGACTACTGGTTCTGAATATGCAAGAAGAACCAGTCCGAGAATCAAATTAAGTATTGAGTCAATCAGAATTAATGCTTTGCCTTGATTCATTTTCTTTCATTTTTAACGGATACGTGTATATTGCGGTGCCACATTCCTGTGACTTGTAAACTAAAATTATGAATTTTGAGGAAACATTTCGGTTTAGTAGACAATTGTGGCACTGAAATATAAACGATGTGGCTCGTTTTACTTTTTCTTTAAGAAGGAATTCACATCAATACCAGCTTGCTTAAGAATAGCTCTAAGCGTCCCTTCTGGCATATCACCAGGATGGTTTGGTATTGTTGTGTATCTATTAGTGCTTGGATTGTGCCAGATTTCGTGACTTCCAACTGCTTGCCTGAGAAACTCAAATCCAAACTTCTTAAGGATCTTTATTATATCTCGATATTTGAAACCCGCTAGACGTCCCATTTAGACACCAATAATAAGAGGGTAATCAAAACTGTCAGTAAGGGTATGAAGAGTTGAAATTTGTTCCTCCTGTGCCTCAATTAGCTTTTTTGCTACATCTTTCGCAATCTCAATTGTTTCAGAAATAGTCCGGCCCTGAGCAATAAGGCCTTGAATATTATCAGAAGTAGCAAGATAGTATCCCTCTGGTAATTTTTCGATATGAAGATTTACAATACGTTCCATCTTGATTCATTTATCTCAAAGGTACGAAAAACTAATACATCCGTACAGGATAAAATGAGCCACAACTACCCAACAATTAACGTTGGTGTTTATTACTCACAAACCCTTCAAATCGTAAGAGACTATTGATCCACTGCTTATTGTTTCAATGCTAAGAGGCAATTGGTGAATGCGATCAAGTTACCTGAGCGGGAAGGCGATGATGGTTTGTAATTTCGAAGCATCAGGTTCACTCACGGGATCGTTCAGGTAAAATTCAAAACCTTCGCCGGTCACATCCAATGCATTGGATTTGATGTACGTATCCAGCTGCCCATAGGAGATGACAAACTCCTCATAGGGTCCGGTGTGCATGGCCTGGACTACTTTCATTTCATCATAAGAGAGAGGTCCCACTTCGCCGGAAATCTTGCCCGTTTTGGCTACCGGGATCCCGGCCAAATAGTTTGAAAACCCGGTGGCCTCATCATAATCCAGGTAATGAACAAACGGTGCCCCTGCCATGTCCAGTTGCTGGTTTTCCACTTCCATCATGATCATGCCATAAAGCCTTCTAAGATCCTGACCAATGGTCTCCATGGTTCCGGATCCTCTCGCTACCATTGCAATCATGACCGGCTGTGTTTCAATGGTGATCGGTCCAAGAAAGCCAACCGATGGAGGATTGGCCTCCATGAACTCTTTCAGACTGATCAGTCCGGTTTCAAAACTCTGCTTCAGGAACATTTTCCCGAAAATCATCCCCAGGCGACCAATGGGATAGGTGGTCTCCTGCGTAAATGACCAAACAACGTGTGTGCCGCTTTCCACAGATTCAAAGGTCCATTCAACAAGTGAGGGTGAATCAACATCTCCGAACCACAGGGAGGATTCGATGTGCTTATTTTCAACCACGGAGATCACCTCCATTTTACCGGAACCCAACTCCTCCCCTTCCCAGGTATAGGTTGAACCGACGTAACCGGGTTGAGATTCGATGGTTACCACAGTCGTGCTGTCTTTGGCAACCCAGGGATCCCAAACATCCCTGTTCGAATACGAAGCCACCAGCGGAAATATTTGGGAGGGTTCGAGGGCGATTTCAATCTCGGCACTCACCTCAGCCGTTGCAGGTGTAAACAATGGCACGATCAGCATGGCTGCAACCAGCACTCCGACAATGATTAAAACTACTTTTAATGCTTTCATGGTTTTGTTAATTAGGATTGGTCTTTAGAATGTCTAAAAATAAGAAAGGAGACTATACAAGTCAATAGCATCCACCAATACAACTTTAATCTTTTTCATCTTTAAAGCTTCATTAGAATAGTTATTCTATAACCCAAGTTTTTTTATAAATTTCCGGTTGTTGAAAGCACATTTTTTTGGTGAGCCCATACCTGGCAACACATCCTGCTCAACCACAATCCAACCGTCATAACCCTTCTCAATCAATATGCTGGCAATGGATTTAAAATCCACATTACCCTTGCCCAGTTCGCAAAAGACACCCTCTTCCACTGACTGAAAATAATCGAAATTTTCTCCGGCAGAACGCCTCCCGACTTCCGGATCATAGTCTTTAAAATGAACGTGCCAGATCCGGTTGTAATACTCCCTGAGTGCCGCCACAGGATCGCCGCCACCAAATGCATAATGTCCCATGTCCAGGCATAATCCCAACAGTGAAGGATCGGTGAGTTCCATTAACCTTGCAACTTCCTGCGGAGTTTCCACATAACCACCACAATGGTGGTGAAAAACTGTACGTATGCCGAAGGTTGCTCTGACTGCCTTTGCCACTTTCTCCGCCCCTGAGGCAAAAATGATCCAGGATTCTTCAGAAAGTCCCATTTCAGGGGTAATCTGCCCTGCAAATTTGGTGCGCTCATCCACTGCACCGTTTTCATCGGCCAGGACAATAAAGGCATCTTCGTAGCCTGTATCGTACAATAGTTGGGCTGTTTTTATGGCCAATTCAATCCCATGATCGTGTGCCTCATCATCGGAAAGTGCCACAGGAACAAATGCCCCGAGGAGTTGCAGATCATAATCCTGAACCGCCTGTCTTAATTGAATGGGATTGGTAGGCATAAAGCCCCAATCACCCAGTTCAGTGCCCTCATAACCGGTCTCTTTCATCTCAGAAAGAACCTGCACGTATCCGGGTGATTTTCCATCCAGATCGAATTCAAGGGCTCCCCAGGAGAAGGGTGCATTGGCTATTTTTATCATGGTTGTAGCATTTTTGATTTACTGGTTTTTAAAATTTGCGGGTCCATTCACCGGGCCACCTTTCGATGATCCCAACATTACCAGCATACGTCTGATTGCGGAAGGTTCGCACATGCAGTTTCAACGTTTTCAATACCCCGCTGTATCGCAGCCTTTGATTCAGCAAAGCTATTGTCAGCACCTCCTGGTTTGCGGGATTTACAACATCCACTATTGTTTCTTCCAGGCTTTTCACCCATTTCCCGTTAATATAATTCTTTAAAGTATCCATGTTATCGTATTATCGGGTTGTTCAACGGCTAAGCAATATGTAAATCAGAATGGTTATGGTGACAAGTGCAGCCGACAGATGCCTTGTATAACGCCAGCCTTCCATGTCGATCTTCACGACTTCAGCACTGTAATCATAAATTTTTCCCGGGTAGTAGTGCGATACGACAAGCATAATGATCATATTCAACACAAATTCAACACCCCATATGTGGATAAAATGTAGTTCCACCTTGATGATAAAGGTGGTAAGAATGTAAAACAACAATCCAAATCCCAGGGCTGCCTTAGCCCCGGTAGCTGATACTTTTTTCAGAAAAAATCCAGCCAGCATGATGGATGCAATGGGAATGAAAAAGATCCCGTTCAACTGCTGAAGTAACTGGTATAATCCATCGGGGGCCCCCGCCACAAGCGGAGCAGATATGATTGCAAAAAAGGCCAGAATGGAAGAGGTGGCCCTGCCTATCCATACCAGGCGTTTTTCGTTTGCCTCCTTGTTGATATGCCGTTTATAAACGTCCAGGCTGAAAATGGTTGCAGCGCTGTTCAGAACACTGTTGAATGTGCTTAACACTGCCCCCATCACAACAGCCGCAAAAAAACCTGCCAGTCCCAATGGCAACACCTTTTTCACCAGCGCAGGGTAGACATGGTCCTGGTTTTCGTACATGGAATCGCCAAAATAATAGAATCCAATGACTCCGGGGAAAATAATAATAAGAGGTACCAGGATTTTCAGGACACCGGTAAAAAGCAATCCCTTCTGGGCTTCTTTCAGGTTCTTGGCTCCAAGTGCCCGTTGTATAATGGTCTGGTTCATTCCCCAGAAGTAGAGCTGATTGATAATCAATCCTGTGAAAAGCACCCCGAACGGCATCACTGAATCTTTGGCTCCAACGACATTAAACTTCTCCGGAGCGTGCTCAATTACTTTCGTGAGTCCTGCAACAATGTTCCCGTCCCCTATGCTGAACAGTGCAATCAGTGGAATCAGTATGCCTCCGATGAGCAATCCGTATCCATTGATGGTATCAGAAAAGGCAACTGCTTTTAATCCTCCGAAAATGGCGTACAATGAGCCAATCATTCCGATGGCCACCACCGTGATCCATAAACCCTGTGTCTTGCTTACTCCCAGAACTTCCGAAATATTGAAAATACTTTCAAAATTGATCGCCCCGGTATAAAGAACTATGGGTAGCAGGGTAATGACAAAGGATACCACCAGGATAAGTGCAACCAGGCTCCGGGTGGTCCCGTCAAACCTCTTTTCCAGGTATTCGGGAATGGTGGTTAATCCCATCCGTAAATACTTAGGAACAAAGTAGATGGCCGCCACCACAAGGGCAAGGGCGGAGGTGATTTCCCACCCAATAACAATGAACCCGTTTTTATAGGAGGATCCATTCATTCCGATGAGGTGTTCGGTGGAAATATTGGTGAGCAGCATGGAACCGGCAATGACCACCCCGGTGAGGCTGCGACCCCCAAGAAAAAAACCGTCGGCCGAATCCAGACGCTCTTTCCTGAGTTTCAACCATACATAAATGGCTACAAAGGCAGTAAATCCGACAAAAGTAACGACTGTCAACATAGAATGGTTATAAAAAATATCGCCGTTTATTATGGAATAAAGATTCTCTTATTATTTGTGGCATTCCGTAATCTGAACTTCCCAATGTAAAGCCTTTTAAGTTCGTTCATCAGTGTTTTCACAGGTGGAACCGGATCAAACTGTTCCGGGTACTCTTTGAGATGTTCCCTGTGAACCCGGGTCCAGATCATCCGGTCTTCACGAGTCATATTGACTTTACAGATACCGTAAGATATGGATTTTTAAATTCTTGTGGTGCATCATCTTCCTTCGTCTGCAACTTTCAGATCATCTTCAACGCCGGACAATAAAAGTCAACAGGTATCAAAGAAAGATCCTGGAAGTTTTTCGGTCAGGCTATAAAAATTGGGGAATCTAAATATCTTTCGATTTCAGGAAACTCAATTTGAGTCCGGCCTGGAATATGATTGCATTCAAATGCTCATGCTGTTCAGGCACGTAAAAGTTCTCCTCGCTGAGTAAAATAAGATAATAGCCGGTGAGGAGATGAAATCCAATGTTATCATTGATACTGAACTCTATCCCCAGTCCCGGATTAATGCCCAAACCCGTATTATTTTCAATATGGGCCCTGTCCGGTTTAAAGGAGGTGTTCCTTGGGATCTCCTTCACACCGACTATTCGTCTGGGGACTTCATGGCCAGGCAGGTTTTCACGTAGAATAATATTCCACACTTCATATGGAAGCACACGATCACCAATTTCAACAAGCAGTGTATGTTTCTCCCCCAGTTTTGCATCCTTTTCCGGAAGCACCAGGCACGTGTTTCCATCCCTTTTTATGAGACTCCGGGTATGTTCATCTTTTAACTTACTGATCTGAACGACTTCAGATGCTCCAATAAAAAAGATCTATAATTGTAGGCATATATCCCTTCTGTTTTTTCTGCATCCTCACCCTGATATACAACTATTTTTTTTGATTTTCCGAAATCATAATTTTCCAGTGTCTTATGAAAACCGGATCGATATGTAACGGATGCTTTTATTTCAATCATATCAACCTTCATACCCTGTTCAACAATCAGATCAACTTCGTCACCATGACTGGTTCTGTAGAAATACATGTTGCAGTTTAATCCGCTATGCAAGATTTGCTTGTATATATCTGCGATGATGAAATTTTCAAATAAAGGACCATGTAAAATTCCCTTTTCCCACTGTTCAATAGTTGAAATTCCACTTAAATAAGATACCAGACCTGTATCATAAAAGTATATTTTAGGACTTTTAATTAACCTTTTTCCAAAATTGCGGTAATAGGGGCGCAATAAGAAAATTATATATGAATTTTCCAGTACGGATAACCATCTTTTTAAGGTTGCCACTGAAACACCTATGTCTCTGGAAAAGGATGATAGGTTTAAAACCTGTGATATATTAATTGCCAGCATACGCAGAAACTGGGTAAATGCATGTATATCCGAAACATTTACCATTTGACGTAAATCTTTCTGCAAATATGTTTCTATGTACGAATTATACCACGCCTGATATCCAGTGTAATTCCGGACGACCAATTCAGGATAGGAGCCCAAAAGAATCTGGCTATCTCTGTTTTTAGCCTTGTTCTCTTCAAACTGCAAAGGAAGTAATGGTATTAATCCGATGCGTCCGGCAAGACTTTCTGATATGTGCTTGCTCATTAGAAACTGACCGGATCCGGTAATCACAAATTTACCGTAATTCATTCGGTCTTCATCAATAGCTTGCTTTAGGAGCGGGAAGAGCTCTGGTATATATTGTACTTCATCAAAAATAATTCTATTGTTGTATCTGCTTATAAACTTTTTAGGATCAGAATAAAACAGATCTTTTATTTCAAAATCGTCAAAAGAGACATATGTATATTTTTCACCGAGTAGTTTCTTAACCATTGTAGATTTTCCTGATTGCCTTGGCCCCATTATACCAATTGATGGAAATTGATTAAGATACTCTTTTACAAGCTTTTCAGATATTCTTGAATAATACATATTGTGTATATTTGCTATTGCATGCTAAATATACACACTTTTTATGATTAAATCACTGAGTCGTTAGTTTTAGCTTGAATAATTACAACACCCTGAAACTTCTCTGCGGAGAAGGGAATTTAAAGAAAGATCCTGGACGCTCCCCGGTCAGGCTTGAAAGATTGGTTCCTGGGAATTTCTCCAACGGTTACTATCCGTCTGGGAACTTCATACCCGGAAAGCCCTTTATGAAGCACTTCCAACCACGCATCAACAGGTGGCTCCGGTTCACCATACTCAACCACCAACACCAGTTTCTCCCCCAGTTTTGCATCCTTTTCCGGAAGCACCAGGCACGTGTATCCAATCAACCGTGTGATCCTTTGTTCCAGCATTTCGGGCACGATCTTAATACCCCCGGACTTGATCACATTGTCAACCCTGCCCAGCCAACGGAAAGCTTTGCCCGAAGGGGTGATCTCCACCAGGTCATTGGTCGTTACCGGTCCGGCAGTAACCCCGGGCAAATCAACCACCAGGCAATTCCTCTCATCCAGATTGACAGATACTCCGTCCAACAACCGGAAATCATCATCCGGCCGCTCGCCGTTGATGCGTTTCAGGGCAAAATGGGTATAGGTCTCGGTCATGGCAAAGGATTCATATATGGCCGAAGATCCAATCCGGGTAAGATCTCCTTTTATGGAGGGGTGAAGTTCACCTCCACCGATGAGCAATTTCTTTACCAGGGAAAGATCGTCCCCGTGTTGAATGGAATCATACACCTGCAGGGGTACCATCGCCCCGAAATTAACGGAACCATTCAGCTCCTTTAAAGGCCGTGCAGAAGGTTCCATCATGACCAGGTCAAGTCCACCCACCAGCGCCCTGACCACCATCATCTTGCCTGCAATATAGCGTACGGGTAAACAGAGCAGGACGCGATCGCCTGACTGCAGGTCAAAAAACTGAATGGTCTTCCTGGCGCTGCAGATCATGGAATCTCTTTTCAGCACATACGCCTTTGGATCACCTGTGGTTCCGCTTGTCTTCTGCTTAATATGAACCGTTGAACTATCCAGGAACAACCTGATAAATGAGAAGACATCCCGTTTCCAGTCAGGTATGGTTCCATCTTCCAAGGTAGTTTCGCAATGCACTGCCAGCGCATGCGGACCAAATGAAGTCCCGTCAATATGGAAGGTTCCCGGCAACTTCATAGCGATGGATCATGGTTCTTCATAGCGATGGATCATGTGGTAATAATTGATTGAAGGTCCCACGGGTTCTCTGCCCGGTACCAGAGCCGGTCACCTTCCAGCTGAAGGGGTGAGGGGATGTTGTTGGTATAGATTTGTCCCGTTCCAAGACCCTGGGGCATGGATGCACCGAGGTCATAGGTCCACTGGGCAATGGCATTGAGACCCACGGAAGATTCAAGCGCCGAGGTCACCCACCATTCAGCACCCACCTGCTTTGCATACCGGATCCACTCACTGGCCACTGAGAATCCACCCAGGAGTCCGGGTTTCAATATGATGTAAGAGGGCCTGATCTTCTCGATCAGTTTGCTTCGGTCCTCTGAGCGGACAACGCCGATCAGTTCCTCATCCAGGGCAATGGGTATGATCGGGTCGGCACACAATCCTGCCATAGCCTCTGCCTGACCCGGAGCAATGGGTTGCTCTATGGAGTGGATCCCGTACCTGGCAAACGCAGTCAGTCTCTCCGGAGCATTTTCCGGCGACCACGCTCCGTTGGCATCCAGGCGTATCTCCAGTTCTTCAGTAGCATATTCCGACCGGATCCAGGCCAACACCTCCAGCTCTGACTCCAGCTCTATGGCACCCACCTTCATTTTCAACACCCTGAAACCCCGGTTAATTTTATCCCTGATCTGTTCCTCAAGGTACCTGCGGCTCCCCATCCAGATCAACCCATTGGTGGGAATGCCTTTGTCACCCATGGTGAAGTCAGATGGAAACAATATCATGTGTCCCCCATGGACAAGGTCCGTCAAAGCGGTCTCCAGGGCAAATTGAATACCGGGAAGTGAAGGAAGGGGCTGGGATGGATCCATCTCTCCCCTGCTTATCAGTTTGCAAATATGATCCACCTGTATTTCAATTTCATCCGGGTCCTCCAGGCTCAGTCCCGGAATGAACGACACTTCGCCAATCCCTGTAACTCCATCCTCGCGCACCAGTTTCAGGAACCAGCACTCCTTTTTTCTCAGCACTCCCCTGGAGGTACCTGCAGGACGGTGAAAGTTCAAATGCAGCCTGGTATATGAAGCCTGGAACATTTACAGAATAAGTCCTAATCCGAATGAAAGGGAGAAGAGCAACGTGGCCACTGCAAGCTTTTTTAGTTCCGCATTTAACTCTATTGGGACTGTATTGGTAATCACCTTCTTAATATCCGAAGCCAGCAGGGGCAGTGAAAGAAAGAACATGAGCTGAATGAAAGACTCAAAATGGATGATCGTGTAGGCAAGGCCCAGCAGGAATGCGGAAAAGAGCAGTACCACATGGTAGATCTTGGCCCAGGGTACTCCCATCCGTACCACAAGGGTGTTCTTTCCGTTCAAAGCATCATTTTCATGATCCCTCAGGTTATTGAGATTCAGCACACCCACACTGAGCAGACCAATGGAAGAGGCCGGCAGCAGGATGCTCAGATGAAAGGACTGGGTATGCAGGAAATAGGTGCCGGCTACTCCCAGTATCCCAAAATAGATAAACACCATGATGTCTCCGAATCCCACGTACCCATAAGGTCTTTTTCCAATGGTATATTTGATGGCGGCAAAAATGGCGGAAAATCCCAGAAGGAAAAAAACAGCATACAGCAACAGGTTCCGATCCCCCAACCCTGTCCAGATCAGCATCGATCCGGAAACCAGGCTCAGGATCACAAAAACCAGGATCATCCATCGGATCTGCCCTTGTGTTACCAGTCCGGTCTGGGTTACCCTGAGGGGCCCAAGCCTGTTCTTATTGTCGGTACCCTTCCGGGCATCCCCATAATCATTGGCCAGGTTGGAGAGGATCTGCAGGAAAAGGGTGGTCAGGGTCCCGAATATGAACACACCCCACTTAAACCTGTTCTCTGCAAAACCCAGGAAACTGCCCAGCATGGTAGCTGATAGCGCCAGTGGAAGGGTTCTTAACCTGAATGCCTTTAACCAGATGGTAATACCTGTCATACTGCAGTAAAACTAATGATTTTCTTTGAAAGTGCCCTGATGTGCAAATCAGGGAAGCTTAGGAAACTGGTCCCAATCAGGTTTACGCTTCTCAAGGAATGCATTTTTACCCTCCTGCGCTTCTTCGGTCATGTAATAGAGCATGGTTGCATTTCCAGCCAACTCCTGTATCCCGGCCTGTCCGTCCAGCTCGGCATTGAGACCAGCTTTGATCATACGCAGGGCGATGGGACTGTGCTCCATAATCTTTTTGCACCACTCCACCGTTGTATCCTCCAGCAGATCAAGTGGAACCACCTTGTTTACCAGTCCCATATCCAGGGCTTCGGCAGCAGTATACTGCTGGCAAAGGAACCATATTTCCCGGGCTCTCTTCTGCCCCACATGCCTGGCCAGGTATGAGGATCCGAACCCTGCATCAAAACTGCCTACTTTTGGACCGGTCTGCCCAAACCGGGCATTGTCCGATGCGATGGTAAGATCACATACAACATGCAGAACATGCCCTCCACCAATGGCATAACCATTGACCATGGCTATAACAGGTTTTGGCAGGCTCCTGATCTGCCTTTGCACATCCAGGATATTAAGCCTGGGAACCCCGTCTTTGCCCACATAACCTGCAAAACCTTTTACGTTCTGATCACCTCCGCTGCAAAAAGCCTTATCTCCTTCCCCGGTCAGCACCACCACCCGCACTTCAGCCATCTCCCTGCACAAAACCAGAGCCTCGCTCATTTCCCTGGTAGTATCAGGAGTGAATGCATTGTAATACCGTGGACGGTTGATGGTGATCTTTGCAATCCCTTCAAAAAACTCAAACCTGATCTCCTCAAAATCCCTGAGGCTCTTCCAATCTCTTTGCTGCATTGTATGCTAATGATTAAGTCTCATAAAGGCCCTAAAGATACGACTATTTTCACTTGCCGAGGTATCCACTTCCAGTACAGAGATGCGTGAATCGGGTTGAAACAGGGCGTCCAGCTTTTCTCCAAGTTCTGCCTTGGATCGGGCCTTTTGAAAGCTTCTGCCAAATGACTGGGCCAGCAGTTCAAGGGAGACCGGGTGATGGGTCACAGAAAACTCTTCAAAAAAGTCCATCCGGTCCGGACCATCCAGCAATCTGAAGATGCCACCACCGGCATCATTGATGACAATAACTTTCAGGTTATCCGGAAATTTCCTGTTCCAGAGCCCGTTAGAGTCATAAACAAAGCTGATGTCTCCCACCACCAGCACATGCAGTTCACCGGAAACCAGCGCAGCTCCCACGGCAGTAGAGAGACACCCGTCAATGCCCGACGTACCCCGGTTGGAGAAATATTTCAGCTCCTGCCTTGCCGGCATAAGTTGCGATAACCGTATGGCGGAACTGTTCCCAAGGTGCAATATTGATTTTCCGGGAATGGAGGAGATGATCCTGTGAATGGAAGTAAGGTTGCTGTAGTCTGCCTCCTCAAGGAAACGGAGTGCAGCATTATTCACCCGTGCACCGGTCCTTTTCCACGCCTCAAGGTATTGATTCCTAAATTCCGGATTCGCCGGAACATCATGTCCGGTCAGTCTGTTCAATTCCTCTTCAGGATTGCCGTCGAGCATCCAGATCTCCAGGTTTTCCAGAGACTGGAGATAGAGCTTCAGCCGTTTGGAAACAAGCTGTCCCCCGAAAGAGACAACCAGATCGGGGGCCAGTGTCTTTAATCCCTCTGCATTTGCTCCAGCAAGAAGCAGATCCGGATTGGATATGAAATCGGCCGAGGGCATATTGGCAATGTTCTCGGCAATGACCACAGCCTGTCTTGATTCTGTAATGGCTGTCAGCATGCGATAAACCTCTTTCCGGGGCGGGCCGCTGCCAGCCAGGACCAGGATCTTCCGGTCAGGAGAAACTGAATCTGCTGGCATTGGATCTGCTGGCACTGGATCCTGCATATCCGGAGCAATCTGACCATCATGCATTTCCAGGTGGAGGAGCGGATCCGGCAATTGCTCGTAAAGTGGTTCTGCAAGGGGAATGTTGAAATGCACCGGTCCACCCGGCAGCGTTGTAGCAGTGTTAACCAGCTCTTTCACGTTGGACAGGACCTCCCCTAATTCCGTTTGATCATGAACCTCCAAAGGAAGTTCGAAAAACCCCAGTGAATTGTTTACAAATGGTTCCACCTGGTCGATGACCTGGTTATTGAACTGTGGAATTTTCTCCTCCGGACGG
>SDBV01004565.1_pt1 | contig 19847 bp, 12 predicted proteins | sample 2277081 | NCBI WGS metagenome assembly SDBV01 (sample SAMN10402039, study PRJNA504765) | marine sediment metagenome | isolation source: marine sediment core GS10_PC15, 223 cmbsf | place: Arctic Ocean: Southern Knipovich Ridge | collected 2010
GCGCTCATAATGAACGGCCAAAGATAAATACTTGTTGGTGTATACAAATAAATGAGGCCTATCTTCATGTTCCCCTGATAGTTATAGCGTTTTAGACCTTATCCCGTGATAAACTTACGCTAGGCATCCCTAAAAAACCAATAGATGCAGGAGAGTTTGATCTGGTTGTTGTCGGGGGAGGCATGGCAGGCATCTGTACCGCCCTATCGGCTGCCCGTCTGGGCGTGAAGGTTGCATTGATACAAAACCGGCCCGTGCTGGGTGGGAACAACAGTTCGGAGGTACGTGTACACCTGGGCGCCAGGATCAATGTGGAACCCTATCCGGCCCTGGGCAACCTGGTCAATGAAATTGGCCCGTCCCGTGGTGGAAATGCCATGCCGGGAGATTATTATGAAGACGATAAAAAAATAAGCGCTGTATATAAGGAAAAGAACATTTCCCTGTTTCTGAACCACCATGCCAATGATGTGCAGGTAAAGAATGGGATAATAACCAAAGTGATTGCCCAGCATATCGAAACCGGTAGAAAACTGGCTTTTTCGGCACCCCTGTTTGCAGATTGCACAGGGGATGGAACCATCGGTGTGATGGCCGGTGCGGAATATATGTCTGGACGGGAAAGCCGCTCTACCTTTAACGAGCCGACCGCACCTGAAAAGGAAGATCAATTAACCATGGGCGTATCTGTCCAATGGTTTTCGGAAAAAACAGACGCCCCGGCTCCATTTCCGGATATAAGTTGGGGAATAGAGATGAGTGAGGAGAAAGCTGAGGCTGTTACGCGGGGGGACTGGGACTGGGAGACCGGAATGGATAAAGACATGATCACCGAATTTGAAAAAATCCGTGATTATGGCATGCTGGTGGTATTCTCAAACTGGTCGTATGTAAAAAATCATTCCACTGCTAAGGATGAGTTTGCCAAAGAAAGGCTCAGATGGGTGGCCTATATTGGTGGCAAGAGGGAGTCCAGAAGGCTGGTGGGTGACTATATTCTGACTGAGACCGATCTGACACAGAAGAAGTTACAACCCGATGGTACAGCACCCACCACATGGACCATTGACCTGCATTACCCTGCTCCCGAAAACACAGAATTGTTTCCGGGACAAGAATTTAAGTCCATAGCAAAGCATATTGAGATTTATCCCTATCCGATCCCTTTCAGGTGTTTATACTCAAAAGATATCAATAACCTGATGATGGCCGGAAGGAATATCAGCGTTTCCCATGTGGCACTGGGTACCATCCGTCTGATGCGGACCGGAGGCATGATGGGGGAGGTGATAGGCATGGCTGCCTCCCTTTGCAAAGAAAAAGATGTCCTGCCAGCTGATATCTATCACACTTATTTTTCAGACTTAAAGGAATTAATGACTGTCGGCGTAGGTGATCCCGATTTGCCTGAAATCCAAAACTATAACCTTGGGAAAACATTGATGGAGGATTAGCGGCCTGCCATATTAAATATTAAAAAAGCGTTGATTCTAATTCACGGCTGGATCACAACGCCCGTTACGATCAAGAAATAGATCCATCTTTTTCTCATAAGAATCAGTTTAAAATACCTTTCGGAAAATCACATTGCTAATTTGTTAAATTTGTTCTGAATCTCCTTAAAACAAATTGATCATGATTTCAAAAAAACACAATCTGTTTTGGATTACAACGATTGCATGCACCCTGTTACTCTCATCATCACAGGCACAAACCATTAAGATCGGTGAGGCAGAGTTGATTTATACCGAGGATGAAATCCCCATCCGTTACGATGGCTCCCTCTCGACCATTAAAAAGGATGAAAACTCCATGTACTTTTTTCATTCTTTCGGTTGCCGGTTGAAGCCGGAATCGAATCGAAGGAGCCGGCACTCCTGGCATTATGGTCCGCCACTCGATCCCCTGAAGGTGCACCACTTCAGTAAAACGGATGATGAATTCTGGGACTACAACGGTTATTACCAGCACATGGAGGAGGAGGGGATATGGATCCTGGGGATGTACCAGGCAAACGATGGCGCCCTTCTGGGGATTACCCACTCGGAGGTGCGTGATTTCCCTGGTGAAAAAGAGGACCAGGTATTTGCAATAGGTTTGGAATATTCCACTGACCGCGGGGCGTCCTGGACCTATTGCGGAGAGATCGTTCGGGCCGGTGATCCCTTCACCAATGTGGGTGGTGGTGCATACCTCATCAAAGATGATTATCTCTATGTGTATTATAACGACAGGGATACCATCGACAAAGAGAAAAAACTCTGCGTTGCCAGGGCCAGGCTCAATGGTGTCCTGAACGATGCATCAAAGCATCGTGTGGGTACCTGGCATAAATACAGGGATGGAAATTGGGACACGCCCGGTTTGTCGGACATCGCCGGCTCCAACGTGGTCCCCCGGTTCGACGGTCGCATGGGAGATCTGCACTCAGATGCTGCATACTGCACTGCATTGGGCAAGTACCTGCTGACGGTTCAAACAGGACTGGCCAACAGGTTGCTGCTCTACTCATCGACCGATGGTGTGGACTGGCAACAGGAGAAAGTGGTGGATGTGGCAGGTAAAGATGAAATACAGGCCTATTCGTCATTTGTCGATTTTAACGGCCCAACCAATGATTGCAGAGAGGTGGATGGAAGTTTCTACATCTATTTTCCACGCAAGCGGCATGACGACCATGAATATGACTACATGTACCGCCGACTGATCACGATTGAATAGGTCAATGGCTAAAAGATATGATGACCACCCAGGCAGCAATAAACAGGCCTTCTTTTTCACTGTTCCTGAACTTGATTGAAGACTTATCAGATGACCAGGGAAATGAAGCATATTTAAGGGCGAAAGAAGGAGAAAAATACCTTGTTTATCTTCCAAAAGGAGGGAAAGTATCTCTTCATCTGAAAAATGAAGACAAAAAGTATTTGCTTCAATTTATGAAAAGAGTAGCCATCATTGCCTTCATCATTGGTTTCTTTGCCGAGTCTTCTTTTGCAACTGTAAACAGCAGTTAAGGTAGAGATATTGACAGAAGATTTCATAGGATCATTTTACAAAATTCATATATTTACACAGTAGAATAGACTAGAATAGATCAGTGGATCGATTTTTCAATCACTTCAGGCAGGGAGAACCCTCGCAGACCAAGCATGAACTGCTGGTGGAGGGAGTTATTGAGGCCATTGCAACAAAGCACTTGCGCCGTGGCCAGCAACTCCCATCGGTAAATGACTTCATGCGGAAACTTTCCCTGTCAAGGATGACCATACTGAAAGCCCTCAATGAGTTAAGGGACCGGGGTATCATTGAAGCAAAGAACAGGGTGGGCTACTTTGTCAGGAATGAGGACATCCATCAGCAGCTCAAGGTCATGCTGGTACTTACAGCATTCAGTTCATACCATGAGGCGTTGTACAATTCTCTTATAAATGAGCTGAAGGGGATGCATATTACTGTGGACCTCTTCTTTCACCACGGGAACACCCGGGTACTCAAATCTATCCTGAAGGAGCATATGGGCCAATACGGCATCTATGTGGTTACACCCATACCTGACCAGGAGGTGATCAGCATACTTGATACCATCCCGGAACATAAGCTGCTTCAGATCGTCCGCCCGGTATGCAGCAAAAAGGAGATCTCATTTATCAGCCAGGATTTCTATGAGGAGGTAATCCTTGCGCTGGATTCAATCACGAACGAGATCGGCAAATATGAAGAGTTTATCCTGGTCTTTCCCGGGGGGAGCAATCATTCACCTGATATTGTGAAAGCCTTTACCTCTTTTTGCGGCAAGCATGGGATCCGGAATTCTGTGCGGGAGAGAATTGAAACGGGTGGGCTTAAGAAAAACCAGGCATATTTTGTCATCGAGGACAGCCACCTGATCGATCTTATAAAGAGCACCGAGTATCTTGGATTCAGGCTAGGAAAAGAGGTTGGGATTTTATCCTATAACGACACACCCATGAAGGAGATCATCCGACAGGGTATTACCGTGATCAGTACCGATTTCACGGAAATGGGCAGGATGACTGCCCGGTATATCCTGGACCGGGAACCAGTTAAAGAGGTAATGAGCACGAAGATCATCCTGCGTAACTCGCTTTAATTTGACGGCTATGAAAAAACGAATAGAATTCAGATGGTTCATCCTGGTGCTCTTGTTCATGGCCACCACCATCCTTTATATCGACCGGGCTGCCCTTGGGATCCTGGCCCCAGATCTTCAGAAATCCATCGGATGGAGCGAAGAACAGTATGGCTATATCAATACGGCATTTATGATCGTCTATGCCATCTGTTTCCTGATCATGGGAACGGTAATAGACCGGATCGGGACAAAAAAAGGCTACCTGGTGTCCATCAGCATCTGGGGCCTCGGAACGGCTGCCCTGGAAAGCCATCCTTCCCCACAGAGGTGCCTGGGCCATCGCCGTTGCGAAATTCATGGCCGACCCCATCTGGTGGTTTTACCTCTTCTGGGGTGCCAAATTCCTGAACGAGAAATTTGGAGTGAACCTGAAAGAGATCGGGTTGCCTTTCTTTACCATCTACCTGGTTTCCTGGGGAATTGGTGTGCTTCTGGGCGTATTCTCCTCCAGGTTACTGAAAAAAGGAGCGGGGATCAACCGGAGCCGGAAACTGGGAATGCTGGTCTGTGGACTCTGTGCCGTCCCGGTCATGTTTGTTCCCCACACCGGATCACTCTGGCTGGCCATTGCCTTGATTTCACTGGCTGCCGGCGGGCACTGCGGATGGTCTGCCAATGTGTTCAGCCTGATGTCGGATATCTTCCCGAAGAAAGCCATTGGCTCTGTTGCAGGACTTGGCGGGTTTTGTGGGGCGGTTGGAGGGGCCCTGGTGGCCTTCGGGGTAGGGAAGATCCTGCAGAATGTGGGCACCGACGGGTATTCCATCCCGTTTCTGGTGGCCGGACTGGGATACCTGGTGGCGCTGGGGATCATACAACTGATTGCACCAAAAATCAAACCATTGGAACTATAAATAAATCTGATAAATGACCGGAAGAGAGAGAATATCCAGGGCGCTGAACCACGAGGAGGCCGACCGGATCCCTTACGACCTGGCGGGTACAACGGTGACGGCCATCACAAAGAACGCCTACCAGGCCGCCATGAAAGCCAGGGGAATGAGCACGGCGTATGATGTGGATGAGGTGGATCCCATCTCCCAGATCATCACCCCCATCGAAGAGAACCTGGTGTCATTGAGATCGGATACCCGCCGCATTGGATCCTTGCGCATACCTGAGTACCATTCAAGGAAGCGTGTGAACGGAAAAAGTACCATGGTGACCGATTTCTACGGCTGTGACTGGGAACTGGTGGAGGGGCAGGACCTCTATTTCAACCAGAAAACCTACCCGTTGGAGAAGTACCCCACCCTGTCGGAGGGAATACCCCATCTTCCAAGGACCGACCTGGAAGACTTTCACAATATACTCCGAAAGGACCTTAATCAGCAGATCGGGCAGGTGGGTGAGCATGCCTGTGTGGCGGACCGCCATGTGGCCGGATTTACAGAGAATTCTGTACGGATCCGGGGGTATGAGAACTGGTATATGGACACTGTGATGGATCCTGACGGGATTGACCGGCTCATAGGCATCATCCTGGAGGATAAGATCACCTACTGGGATCAGGTGATTGACTGGGCCATTGAGAATGGAGAGGCAGAGCGGATACAGATCATCGCCGAATGCGACGACCTGGGAACGCAGAGCTCCACCATCATCGATCCAGAGGCCCTGAGGACCCTGGTGATCCCCAGGTTCAAAACCCTTTTCTCACATGTGAAGAAAAGGCTGCCCCATGTTAAGACCTTCATGCATACCTGCGGATCGGTCCGGGAGTTGCTGCCCGATCTTATTGACGCCGGACTGGATATCCTCAACCCGGTACAGTTCACGGCGGCCCATATGGACCTGGTGGAACTGAAAAGGGAGTTCGGAAAGGACCTTACTTTCTGGGGCGGGGGTGTGGATACGCAGTCCATACTGAACAACGGAACCCCGGAGGAGGTGTCCGACCAGGTGAAGCGGATCATGGATATCCTGGCCCCCGGCGGCGGCTTCGTCTTCGCACCGGTGCATAACATCCAGGATGATGTGAGCCCTGAAAATTTCTGGGCCATGTGGGACACCCTGCAGGAGTATGGGAAGTACTAGAATGATCACATTGTATAAAGAAAAGAAATGAAAAATTTTATGAGACTCCTCGCACTGACAGGTCTCATCCTTGTAGTTCAGTGTTGCGGATCACGTGCTAAAAATGATCAGGCATCTCGATTTTACAGCCGGTCAGAAATTCTTGAACATGCCTCCTGTGTGGCTGACTGGCCGGCAAAATTTGCCAAGGTCCAACCTGTACCTATACATCATACACAGGTCGCAGGTTATCTTGGAGAACGAATCGACCGAAATCTGGAAAGTCTGCTATTGGGTCTGGAAAGTCCCATCCCTAAAGGCTTTGAAGCCGCCGCTACTGGGGCAGAACCGCCTAAATACAGATTGGCTGCGGACAGTGATTTGTATAAATGGCTTGAAGGTGCCTGTTACGTATTCATGAGAACCGGAGACAGGGCACTGAAGAAGGAAATTGATCGCATAACAGAGTTAATTATCGAGGTCCAGGATGATGATGGTTATATAAATGCACAGAAAAATCAGAAGAAACGCTGGGATCCGAAGGTTATGCATGACCTCTATATTGCAGGTCATTTATTTGAGGCTTCTGTTGCACACTATCGGGCCACCAATGAAAAGCGATTACTGGATGCTGCTTCGCGATGGGCAGATTACTTAATTCAGGAATATGAGAATGGCAACGAGTATTATAAAACAACAGCCTTACGCGAGCACTCTGAATACGAGCTGGGTCTCCTGCGTCTCTATCGCGCCACCGGTAACAAGCGCTATCTTGAATTTTCCGAAACACTGACAAAAGAGCTGTGCAAGGTCGAAGGAACAACTTTGAATCAGGTGAAGGCCGGGGGTGGTCTGCATGCCGTTCGGGTCGGTTATCTGCTTACCGGAATGGCAGACCTTTATCTTGAAACAGGCCGGGAAGATATGATTGAGCATCTTGAGGGTCTTTGGAACTATATAAACAGTACGAGTACGTATGTCACTGGTGCAGTTGGATCTCATGGGGAACATTTTTCAAAATACCCCTATGATATGCCACATGAGAGGAAAGATCATAATAGTCGTTCCCTGGGAGAAACCTGCGCAGCGGTTGCCAATATTATGTTTTCATGGCGAATGCATGCCATCGATCCTCAGAGCAAGTATTTTGACGCTATTGAAAAAACACTTTACAATCATTATCTGGGTTCAGTTGCGCTGAATGGCAAGGGCTCCTTTTATTATAACCCCATGCGTATGGTGGGAGACCTGAGTAACAAGTCTGACCACGGTTTTATACCGGTCAACGCACGATGCATGCTGCCAACCGTTAACAGGACCTCGTGCTGTATGACCAATTGTTGGCGTTTTCTTGGTGCATTGCCCGAATACCTGTACTCATACGATGATAAAGGCATTTTTGTCAACCTTTACTCGAGTTCAGAAATATGTCAGACATTATTGGATGGCAGAATAATTAACCTCGCTGTTGAAACGGGATATCCGTTTGATGGGAAGGTTAAGTTGAGTTTTATTGGCGAGAAAGCAACACCTTTCAACCTCCGGCTGCGTATTCCGGGATGGTGCGAAACCGCAACTGCGGTTTGGAACGGACAGAATAAGAAAACTATAGAAAAAGGTAAATATCTGCAGATTGATCGCAAATGGAAGAAAGGTGACAGTGTTGAGCTTCAGTTTGAAATGCCCGTTCGGATGATAGAGCCACACCCTGAAGTCATAGCCGATGCCGGACAGGTAGTTTTTGCCAGGGGACCGCTTGTTTATTGTCTGGAAAGTGAAGATGTTCCATTTCCAGTGGAGAAAGCTATGGTCGCTGCCATGAAGCCTGAGGAAGTACCTGAGCGCGTAACTGTGAATTGGTATCCGGATCTACTCGAAGGAATCCACATACTCAGGGTGCCTGGCCTGGTTGATGATGAGGAAGTCGATTTGATACTTGTACCCTGGTTTGTGCGTGCAAGCCGAAGCGACTCAGCGAGATGGGTTATTCATCTCCCGCAGATCAAGTAATTTACCAATGACAGAATCAATGGATCATAGGAAAGTTAAAAATATGAGGAAAATATATTTATTCCTGGTAATGGTATTCGTTCTCTTGTCCACAAGCTGCCGGACTGAAGTAGCCGTGGAGGCACCCGCTAAACAAATCCGCATTGTGCTGCCCGGGAAAACGAATAGTCAGCTTGAACGGGTTGTATCGGTTTTTACCCGCCAGGTTGAGAAGCGCTGTCCGGCCAAAGTCGCAACCCAAGGCAAGGCACCTTTGACGGTGACGCTCGCAATCGATCCGGTCATCGGCAGCGAGGGATTTCGGATCAGTGACCGCACCGATGGCGGGATTGAGGTGGCTGGCCAGAACGAGCTCGGGGTGCTCTACGGACTGGGCAAGCTTTTGCGTACGAGCCTGTACTCGGAAGAGGGTTTTGTTGCCGGCTCATGGCGGGGGGAATCGGTTCCCAGGAAGCCGATTCGCGGCATTTATTTTGCCACGCACTTTCACAACTACTATCATGATGCGCCTATTGAGGAGATCCAACATTATGTGGAGGAACTTGCCCTCTGGGGATACAACGAACTGCTTGTGTGGTACGACATGCACCACTTCAATGGTGCTGACGACCCCAATGCCGTTGCGTTCCGGATGCGTTTGCGGAGGATCCTCCTCGCGGCACGGGGAATCGGAGTAGATGTCTCGCTTGTGGTGATTGGTAACGAGGCGTATGGAAACTCCCCTGCAGAAATCCGGGCGGCTCCGGGTGGCGGCCGGGGCGGCTACTATCCGTGTGCCGTCTGTCCGAGCAAGCCGGAAGGCATGCAGTACATCCTGAATGTCCTCGGAGACGAATTTGACTGGGCAGCCGACTTGCAGCCGCGATCGATCTGGATCTGGCCCTACGACCAGGGAGGTTGCGGGTGCTCGGAGTGTCAGCCCTGGGGCTCAAAGGGGTTCATGAAGTGCGTCATGGAGGTAGGCGAGCTTGCCCGCAACAAGATGCCGGGAACCGAGATCGTCCTGTCCTCATGGTTCATAAAGGATAATGAGTGGCGTGGCATCAGGGATCAACTCAAGCAAAATAAAGACCAGGCTGACGCGATTGTCTCTGAGCCCGGCCCCCATGGCCTCGTGATCAATCAGGAAGACCTCGGTTTACCTCTCATTGGCTTTCCCGAGATCAGCATGCATGAGACTTTCCCGTGGGGCGGGTTCGGAGCCACGCCACTTACCGCCCGGGCCCGGTCACAGTGGAACGCTGTGAAGGCGACGCATGCAGGTGGATTCCCCTATTCGGAAGGTATCTACGAAGACCTCACGAAGGTGGTCTACAGCCAGCTCTATTGGAACGATCGACCGGTTGAGGAGACCGTGAAGGAATACATCGCCTTCGAGTTCTCTCCCGATGTCGTTGAGGACGTGGCCGAGGTTATCAAGACGCTTGAGCGGAACCACCACATGCGATGGTGGCCCGGTAAGCTTGAGGGCGTGAAGCTGGCCATGAACTGGTTCCCTTCCCGCGGCGCGAAGCCGCAGGCAGATCCCGGCGCCGAGGAGGCCTACGCAACGATGCAGCGCGTTGACGGGTTGCTTTCCCAGCAGGCCCGCAAGGGGTGGCGCTGGCGACAACTGTACCTGAGAGCGTTGCTCGATGCAGAGCTGAAAGTCAACAACGGTAAACCTAATGATCTGTGCAACAAAGCATTTACGGAACTTATGGAGATCTATCATGCCCAGAACGCCGAGCCGCATGTCCGGCCACCTGTGCCAGCCAAGAAATCTAATGCAAATTATTAAGAAGCAATTAGGTATGAATATAATAAGAAGCATTTTTCTTTGTCTGTGCATTCTTGCATGCTTTGGAAACAATGTGGCTGTAGCACAAGGAAAGGTTAAAGTCATCTGCAAAACAGAGAATTTATCACCACGGATCAACTATGCCACAGAACAGGTCAGGCTTGCATGTGAAGAGGTTTCGGTAAATGGCACCCTTCATGTGAGCATACAGGGCAATGATGTGGCAGATAAACTCAAGCCCGAGGGATTTCATTTAAAGAGCCTCAAAAAGAATACTGTTGAGGTTGTCGGTGCTGACGAGTCGGGCGTGTTGTATGGCTGCCTGGAACTGGCAGACCGAATCCGCGATAACAGGGCGATTCCTGCCGATCTGGACCTGACCGATGCACCCGAATTTAAGCTGCGCGGGCCATGTATCGGTATGCAAAAACTAATGAAAGATCCATACGGAGGCCATTATCATTGGTCCTACACACCGGAGAACTTCCCCTTCTTTTATGATAAGGAGCACTGGAATGAATACCTCGATTTTCTGGTAAGCCAGCGAATGAACTCTGTTTATCTCTGGACCGGGCATCCATTCTCTTCACTGGTGCAGTTGGATGATTATCCAGAGGCTCTTGAAGTAACACCGGAGATACTTGAGAAAAACCGGGAGATTTTTAGCTGGTTGACTGCTGAATGCGACAAGCGTGGCATCTGGCTGATCCAGATGTTTTATAATATTCATCTGCCTCCATCACTTGGACTGGGAACTCAGCTGAACGGGTCGGAGCCTAAAGCTGCAGACTATACTCGTAAATCTATTGCAAAGTTCGTTGAAGAATATCCGAATGTGGGTTTGCTATTATGTCTCGGTGAAGCGCTGACCGGGAAGGAGAACCAGGTGGAATGGTTCACCCAAACGATTATACCAGGGGTAAAGGACGGTCTTAAGGCACGTAATGAGACTGAGTTACCTCCCATCGTCGTGCGCGGACACCATATCGTTGAATATGGCAGTCATAAGGATGTGCTTTCCGAAGGAAAGAAGCTCTACCCCAACCTGTTCAGCATGTCAAAATACAACGGGGAGTCGCTTACCACCGAGTCACCACGCGGAAAATATCAGCAGTTTCACAAGGATATGGCAAAATACAGCGGCACGCACATGGCCAATGTGCATTTACTGAGCAACCTCGAACCTTTCCGCTATGCCGATTTCAGCTTTATCTGGAACTCCTGCAGGGCCATTCGCGACCGGCTCGATGGCAATGGTCTGCACCTCTATCCGCTGGCTTACTGGGACTGGCCCAATACGCCCGACACAGCAGATATCACCCAGATTGAACGCGACTACCTCTGGTATGAAATATGGGCACGTTACTGTTGGAAACTGGACCGCGACCCGGCAGAAGAACGTGAGCACTGGATTGGACGGCTAACTGAAATTTACGGTACACGCAAAGCTGCAGAAAAAATCTACGCTGCCTATGATGCCTCGGGCGAATGTGCGCCTCGTATCCTGCGCCGTTTTGGGATTACCGGAGGAAACCGCCAGTGCCTGGAACTGGGCATGAGGCTCGAACAGCTCACCGATCCACACAAATTCAGGGTGTGGCAGGATCTGTACGACTCCGATTCGCCACTTGGGGAGACTATAAACCAGTATGTGGAGAACGAGTATGCTAATAAACCGCATGTGGGCGAAACCCCGCCGCAAATCATCGAAGAAGTTCTGGACTTTTCTGCTGAAGCTGTTAAGCAAATTGAAGCCGCCGCACCTTTTGTTACAAAGAATAAGGAAGAGTTTGAGCGCTTACGCAATGATATCTGTTGTATTGAAGCCATGAGCAGGAGTTATTGCGCAAAGGCAGAAGCAGCCATGAATATTATTCGCTATCGTAAAAGCCAGGATAAAGAGTATATGACCAAGGCAGAACCTTACCTGGAAGAGAGTTTGGAACATTACAAGAGGCTGGAAGAGATGACAAGGGATACCTATCGTTACTCGAATGCATTTCATGGTCGTCAGCGTATTCCATGGCCTGAGGTCTACCACTGGTCTCACCTTGTTGAAAGATATGAACAGGAATTGGATGATTTCAAAAAGAAAGTCGCCGCTATTGACAATGTTCAGGGACCAGAAGGCTGGCGTACCAACCGGGATATGATTAAATCCTGGCCGGTGGCCCCATTCAAGCTCCTGACTGATGGTGTGGAAACCTATGTAGTGAAAAAGGGTGCCAAAGTTTTTACCGACCGGGATTACATTATCAACGACATTGCACCCCAACTGGCCGGACTGACCGGCATGCGTTTTTCGCACCAAAAAGCGAAGGATGGGGCAGTCATACAAATAGAATTCGAAGTAAAAGAACCTGTCAAGGTGCTGGTGGGCTACTTTGATTCACCGAAAAAGGAGTGGCTGCAAGTGCCGATGCTTGAGCACGTGGCCCATGCAAATAACCGTGGAGGGTTAGAAACGGTTCTTGAAGACATCGCTGATATCAGCAATAAAAATATTACCCTGCCCAAACTGAATGTTCATGCATTTGAATACGGTAAGGGTAAAAATACCCTGGAGATGATTGGTAATGGGAGTTACGTTATACTCGGGGTGGTTCCTGCTAATTCAACACCCGCAGAAAGCATAAAAAAGAAACTAACAGTCATTAGTGAGCACCAGGGCCCGGTGATCGGGCCGGACCATCCGGATGTCAAGGCGAGCAATATCAAAGGCGGCTTTGAGACCGGACAGCTTGTAAAGCACAATGGCATTTACCATATGTTTGTGAATGAAATGTTCGGGCGCCCTCACCTTGATCTGCGATGTTCCCACTGGACCAGCCCCGATGCGGTAAACTGGGAAAGGCAGTCAACGCTTGTAGAGCGTATCCCGGGGCGTTCACACACCAACCTGCGCTCTGAGGTCTGGCTTACGGGTGTAGAGTACAACGAAGAGGAGGAAGCCTGGAATATTTTCTATGTGGCCTATCGTGGCGGAGATCCCGACAAGGGGGAAATCTTCGGTTCCGACTACAAGGGAAGGATCTGGCGGGCCAGGTCAACAGTAAAAGGACCAGACGGGATTGCCGGTCCTTACGAAGATGTGGAAATTATCCTGCAACCCGATGAGAACTCACAAGACTGGGAAGGAGACCAGGGTGTGGACTCCTTTAATCCATACAAAGCAGGAAATATGTGGTATGCATTCTACGGCGGGCATTATCATATCCCCAGGGGACCATGGCCGGTTGGACTGGCACGTGCCGACAAGCTCAGCGGCCCATGGGAAAGGATGCCGGAATCTACAAATCCCGTTCCGATCGTGGAGGAATTTACAGAGAACCCGGTGGTAAGTAAACTGGATGATGGCCGCTACCTTGCCATATTCGATTCCTATGGGGATCAGGAGATTGCATACAGCATTTCAGAAGATGGAGTAAACTGGGTGCCGGAAACCAGGCTAAACGTGCAGTCAGGCAATAATATCTGGGCAGAAGATGGTGATCATTATTCGCGTACCCCTCTTTGTGCCATTCAGGAAGATGACGGTACTTTTACTGTTATTTACACAGCTATGATGCTGGTGGATGGCAAAAGGTTCTACGCGGTAGGCAAATGTAAACTGGGATGGGACAAATTGGAAGAATAATGAGATGGAGTAAACAGCATGAATAAGACCCGGACAGTTCTGCTTGCGGCAATAATGTTGGTCGCAATCGTCGCAAGCTCGCAGACCCAGGCAGAGACAAAGAACAATGAATCACCTTTGAACTCTGAGGAACTGAGGGAATGGCGCAGGGTGCTGAACGCCTATGATTACACAGCCATTGCTGCGGCCTATTCCGGTTTTATGATTGATCACGGGCGTGACATTTACGGTAAACCCTCGCCCTTATTCGTTACGGGTATTGACCGGCACACCGGCAAGATGATTTCACCGCCGTTTCCACATGTGAAACGGAAACCCTTTATGCCGGGATGGGAGCGTGATCGTGAGTGCCGCGGCTCGGACCGAAACTACGGTCATGCCGATCCGCTGGATCAACTGGTGCTCTTGCAGGTCATGCACCGGCTGACAGAAATCACAGGCGACAAGCACTACGCCCAAGAGGCCAACAAGACCGCAGCATGGTGGATGGCCAACTGTCAAACCCCAATTGGTCTCTATCCATGGGGCACCCATACGTACTGGAACGTTGAGAAGGAGTCCGGTGGAGAATGGTTTGAATTTAATCATCCCTGGCCCTATTGGAATCTGAATCCGGAAGCACTGCAGACTTATGCCATGGCCTTGTGGGATCACTATGTCAATGACAAAAATACGGGTGATTTTAACCGTCATGCCAACGCCTATACACATGCCCCTGAAAGCGGGATGGAATTTCCCTGGCCGGGTTCGGCCATGATCGCTACCTGGGTTGAGGCTTACCTGGCGAATCCCGACCCGGAATACAAACGTGCCATTATCGCCATCTTGAAGCGTTGGGAAAGCCTTCGCGACGAGAACGGCCATCTTGCCCCCTGTACAAGCTACCAGGTGTGGGCATGGTATGGTGGGGGATATACGGTGGCGGCCAACCGGCTGGATGACTGTGCGGACCTGATCGAAAAGAATGAGCCGGAGCTAGCCGCTATGATGCGCGAATACGGCCGCAAATGCGATGCGGCGTATCTCAGGCTGGCAGATGGCTTGCTCGATATCAAAGGCTTTGGTCCCGTGAAAAGCTACTTAAGGGAGAATGGCGGTTACAAGCCGGATCGCCTTGATATTGTGGGTGGCCCATGGCAGGACCGCAAAGACTACGCACATCTTGCCCTGTTGTTGTACGAACGTGCCAAGCGCAACGACTCTGAAGCGCTTCGCAAGCGGTATCATCAGGCGGTACTCGATGCTGCTGAGGTTTACATGAGCATCAATCCCGAGGTGCAGTGGCCGGTCTGGGGAGCCAATATGGCCTATGCTATTCGCTTGTTGCTGGCTGCCCATGATCTTACCGGTAACCTTGCCTACCTCCATCGTGCGGATCATTTCGGGCATCTGGCAGTCGATCTGTTTTTGGATGAGACCTCACCATTGCCCAAAATAACCAGTCACGACGACTTCTATGAGATCGAACGTGTGGCAGGCGATCCTGGCGACCTGTGGATGCTCACCATTCTTGAGCTCGACCAGCGGCTCGCCAGACTGGACCGCCAATCCAGACATCCTGTAAACATTACTACCGGCAGTGACCTTGCGGCCCTTAGCAGGATAACCGTGTCCGGCGCTCCCGCTGAGATCTGGAAGCAAGCAATGAAGCAAGCTTTTGACGAAGGCAGTGGTGGTATCTGGGACTGCAGTGAGCTGAAAAAACCCTCCGCAAGTGTGGAGCTGACCTATGGCAGGAATGCAGAGAGAAAGCTCTTTCTCTCACGACGCAAAAAAGGATTTGAGTCTTCAGATGGAGTATCTGTCGACCAACTGGAGCTGATCGCCTCCGACTTCATCAGCAGAATCCCCACACTTGAAGAGGCCAAATCCTTCAACGGTCCCTACCGCCGCAAATTCTCAGGCAAGCACAGGGAGGTCAGTACTGCTACCTATGGCGGCTTCAAGGATGTGTTGGATAAGGCCGGCCTGCTGCTTGTAAATCACAGTAAGGAGGCAGTCGAAGTGACGGTGAAGGCAACCTTCCACGACAGCTGGGACGATCGTGAAACCAGGGATTATGTAGTGACCCTCGAACCCGGTGCCCGGGTAATCGTGGCTTGCACAGCACCTGATAAACGCTTTATCCGCCGATTGGATTTCAAAAGCAGTGTCCCCAGGGCCGTGAGCCTGAAACGCTTCGCGTTTGCAATGGTGCCGCGAAGCCAATTGACATCCTCGGAAAAGGCAGCTGAGGAGATTCAAATCCCACTTACACCGGAAAAACTGCTGGAACTACGTAAAGAATGGGGCCTGTTTGCCGGCCCGTGGCAACGGTATGACAAGAACCCCGTCATCGGGCTTGAGGACAAGGAGACTTATTCGATTCAGAATGGTCCGCAGTCGGTTATTCAATGGAAGGACAAGTGGTATATGTTTTTAATGACCAGCCAGCCTATGGTGACCAAGCTGGCGGTCAGCGACGACGGCCTGACCTGGAAACGTCCGCATCACAATTATCTGCTGAAACCTGAAATGGAGTGGGATGGCACTTACAACCTGGCAAAGGCAGCGGTGGTTCGGGACGACGAGGTCTGGCTCTACTATTTTGGCAAAAAGGAAAAAACCGAGATGATCGCACTTGCCCGATCCAGGGACCTGGAGAACTGGCAAAAAGAACCGAAACCGATCTTCACCCACAAGGATTCGCGCATTGAAGGAGAGCGGGCGTTCCCCGACTGCGTCATCCGGGAAGGCGACACCTGGTACATGTATTATGATGTCGGGTTTGACTATCATCACCCGAAAAATCCGGATGGTTATGCGATCGGCGTGGCCACCAGCAAAGACGGTATTAACTGGTCCGATTCGCCGAAAAGTCCGGTACTGACCACATCTAAACGTACTGCCGGTTCCTGGGACGATGGCATGGTCAGCCAGTGCAGTGTTACGAAGATCGGAGACTGGTACTACATGCTTTATTCCGGGAGCACCAACAATTACGGCCGTAAACACTCAGGCAAAAACAGGATGGCCTTCGGTTTGGCCCGTGCCCGGCATCCGGAAGGTCCATGGGAAAAATATCCACTTAACCCGGTGTTTAAACCGACCGATAACGATGAAGATTTCGATGGAATCTACGTTCAGCATGCATGCCCGGTTAAGGTGGGTGACCAGTGGCGCCTGTATTACAACGGCTGGACCAAAAGGAAAGATGCAAAGAACAGCATCGGAGCGGAGTACGCCATCGGTATGGCATTTTTGAATGAATTAACAGCTAATACTCTCAAAGAGAACAAATATTAGCAAAAGTCAAATAGTATTTCGTTGTCGAAGAAATATAAGAGAACATAGAATAATGAGAAAAAATCAATTGATAATACCTGGTGTTTTCCTGTTGATCCTCGGACTACAATCCCTGAATGCACAGCAATATAACCCATTCGGAGAGTACGGTGTCAGGAGCGATACGAACTCCATTGTCAACATGCATCTCCTGCCGGAGGGTGAGTTTGCCGTGGATAAAGACCAATGGGGCGAAATCGTCCGTGTTAATATGCTGAAGATTAAGGATTGGTCCAAAGTGCCCGGCGTCAAAAAGGCCTGGGTTATGAAAGGGTTCGAGGACGAAGAGGACATGGCATTTCATCCGGTTATCTCGGAAGTGAAGGATGTTGACAGTGATGGCAAACCCGATATCTTTCGCTGCCGGTCGGAGCATGAGGGTGCCCGCATCGAGCGGCTCCGTTTCGATGATGGAAGTGTTGTTTGGGAGAGCGAACCGATGGCAGCGCTGCACGGAGATGAGAGCCGTCTTCCGGTGTTTGACCTTGATGGCGATGGTGTGTATTCCGTACTTCATGCAACCAGAGGGGGTACATGGTGTATTAATGCCAAAACGGGTAAAACAGAGTGGTCGGTGAAGGAGGCTATGGGTGATATCATCGTTGGGCATTTCCTTGATAAAAAGAAGCAGGCGGTCATGGTACGTAGCGAGGGCACCCTTCGCTGTTATAATGAGAAGGGCAAATTGGCATGGAAGCATAAAACAGGATTGACAGGAGACGATGCCTATGCCCACGAGGCTTATCGTTACGATGCCGATGGCGACGGACTGGATGAGATATTCGCTAACTGGCAAAAACTTACTATGGCATTGAAAGGCGACGGCACGGTTTTGTGGGAAGATAAAACACAGGCACATCACAGCGATTACCTGGTATGCGCCGACGTGGATGCCGACGGGAAGGTCGAACTCATCTACGATCATGAAGGTTGCGCCGCTGAAAAAGGTCCTGTCTATATTGTCGACCCCATGACAGGAACAATCGAAAACAAAATCGATTATCGCAAAGATGGTCTGGGGCACGCCCAGAACATGGCTGTTGGAGATTTTGATCCGGACAGGAAAGGTTTGGAAATCGCGATATGCGGCAAGATGGGAAATCTCTTTGTCTGGGGCGGTGACGGAAAGCTCCTCTGGAACCGCAATGTGCCTTCATCACTGCTCAGTAAGGGAGACTGGGATGGTGACGGTGTGGAAGATATTGCCTGCTTTGCATTGGGTGCCAACGTTGATGGGATGTTCTCGGTGTGGAACGGCAGAGGCGAGCGTCTGTACGCAATCAGTTTTCTGCCCAGTCCTTCCAAACGCACCTGGAGCGACGAGCAAAATGGTGGCAGCTGGAGTCACGCCATGCCGGGAGGGCACGAAGGCGTGCGCAGACAGGTTGATCTAGACGGGAACGGCCATGCAGATTTTATAATGCCTTTTGGCGCCTGGCACTGGGGATCAGATGCAATACTATTTCTGATGGAGGGCTCCCGGGCACAGTCTGCCAAGGAACAATATTCAACAAATCTGGATATAGAATCGGTTAAAAAGGTTGTTAATGATGCGGCGGAGTGGCAAATCAATCATATGCCTGACAGGGGCAGGCATCCTTCAATTAACCCAAAGTACACCGGATGGGCTGATGGGGTATTGTTAAGTGCACTGGCAGATTGGGCAGAATTCGACAATAGCAGAAACCTGGTGGAGTGGTATGAAAAAATTGCAGAAGACCAGCAGTGGGAAGTTGGACACAGGAGCCTTAATCCCGCAAACGATATTTCGGTGGCATTGATGTATGCCAAGATCTGGCAAAAAGAGAAACAACCCCGTTATACAATATCTGAAATAAAAAAATGGGATGGAAAAACCGTTAGTGCACTTGCAGGAGGTTGGAAAGAACTTATTCCTACCATAGAAAGACTTGATTTTCAAATGAAGTATTATCCCAAAACAGATAATCACGGATTTTCACGGTTATTAACAGACCGTATTATCTCAGGTATAAGTGGCACCCTGGAATATTAATTTTTTGTTACCCAGCCAACTATATTTACGGCCTTGAAGTCTGTTCATGGTTTCTAAAAGTAAAGGTAAGTTTCTTTTTTTCTTGAGATTGACAACGATTTCATTTTGTCTTATTTCCACATCGGCACCATGGGTAATAAATTTCTCATACAGACTTCGAGAAGTCAAATGGGAATAGCCTTCTAATTCAAGTGCAAACAGACGGTAAATATTATGAGCTACGATAGACATCGTCAAATCAAAATCCACTTTTATTACCATTGAAGAGGACACCCTGTTTAAATGAAAAAACTCTATTTGTTCTGAAATCACTTTTTCAACCAGCCATCTCCGGGCATATTTTGTTACAATATCATGTAGTTTTATGTCAAAATCATTGGTGATGATAATGGCCGGTTTGATCCTTCCATTACCGGTAATAGTAATTTGTCTGATCTGTTTATTGTAGCCCTTCAGGAAAACAGTTTGCTCATTTACTTTGAGAGTACGTCTTTTGTTACCCGATTGCTGTACTCGTATTATCTTCCAACTATGCTTTGGATAGTTATTTATCTCCTCTACAATATTCTTTCCCCGCCTGCGTATGGTAATGAACTTTACATCATTAGCATCCAGCTTGGCAAGGTTCTCATAATTAGTGAATTTGCTGTCAAAGACGATGTATTTCAGCTGGCTTTCTTCTGTAAGCCCACTTTTGTAAAAATCAAGGAATTCTAAAACTACATTACTCTCATTAGAGTGCCTGACCCTGGTATTGCCATAATCGATAATACCGGTATCAGGATCATGGGCCAGTACCGAAAGCATACCTGATAGAGCTTTGTTTCTTTTTCCAGACCAATTGTTTTCAAACTGATCACCCTCTCCCCAATACGGGATGGTCGTAAAATCAAGATTTATAGTGTCACTTAAC
>SDBV01004566.1_pt1 | contig 19842 bp, 26 predicted proteins | sample 2277081 | NCBI WGS metagenome assembly SDBV01 (sample SAMN10402039, study PRJNA504765) | marine sediment metagenome | isolation source: marine sediment core GS10_PC15, 223 cmbsf | place: Arctic Ocean: Southern Knipovich Ridge | collected 2010
TTGTACCACGGACCGCAGTGGTCAACACCTACAAATCGAAGATATGGACGCTTTGACCCGGAACTCAGCCCAAGCGAGTTTTCAATATCCTGTATCTTTTGAAGAAAGCTTTGCTGGGTCAGTCCCATTACATAGCCCCCTCCTTCGTCCTCGCTCACCTGGTTTCTGCTTGCGACAAATATCATAGGAAAATCATATTCCACAGCTAATTCAAGGGGTACTCTTATCAGCTCTTCGGACATCGGGCAAATACCCAGATGTGTTATCTTATCCCCACTTTCAGCGAGGTTGTGGGTTATTTTCACAATATAAGCAAGTGATACGTCTTTACCAGTATTCATTAGATTCTTCCTCTTCGTTTCACTCAGGGTCAGAATGACACACGGCTCACTGAATACCTGTACATGTTACGACCAGGGATATAGCAATGCAAGAAAATTCGTTGGAATTAAAGAGTACTATTGCATTGTCCCGTTTCTTGTGGTATGCTGAACCTCAAAGTAGTCAGTAAGAAAATGCCCATATTGAAACTTGACAAATCAGACGAAAAGAAGGAAATTGACTTCGAGCTGGGGCTAAAGTGGGGAGAGATGGAGTCTTGGGATGGTACGAAACTTCACCTTGGTTATCTGATGAAAAGGATCCACAAGAAAGAAGCAAAAAGGACGCAAGAGGCAGCATGATAGTACCGGTTGCAAAGCGATTTGTTAGAATTGCGGCCATAACGGGAATCATAGTGTGCTGTGCCTGGACCATAACCGATTTGAGTCTGGGCTTGTATAAAGAAGCTAGTATGTACGCATTTTTCACTGCGGCCAATGGAATTACGTTACTATTGTACAGGAGAAAATGAATGCAATCAATATACCTTGCTGGAGCTATCACAGGTGAAAGTTACGGGAACGCTACAGACTGGAGAAGATACGTCAGAGATCATCTGAATCCGGGCATAGTTGGGCTGTCGCCTCTGCGAGCCAAGACCTACTTGGAGGAAGAAAAGGCGATCGGGGATTGCTACGATTCGCAAAACGGAGTCGAGACCCCTCTTAGCACTTCTAGAGGCATCATGACCCGCGACTTCTTCGATTGCCAGAAGTGCGACATCGTGCTGGCCAACCTCCTCGACACAAAGATAGTCTCTATCGGTACGGTCATGGAGATCGCCTGGGCTTACGCCCTCAAGAAGCCTCTCATCATAGTGATGGAAAAAGAAGGCAACCTGCACGAGCATGCAATGATCCGAGAAGCCACCGGCTTCCGAGTTTCAACAATAGAGGCGGCGATCGATATCGCCAATGCAGTCCTCACGGACTATGTGGAGAAATAGTGCAGAAACTTATCCTAGGTATAGCAGTGGCAGTGTTTTTCGGATGTGCGACGAGCGGTCCGCAGGATACGACGAGCGGTCCGCAGGGCTACTGCGAGAAGGGGCTCTACATCGGCACCCACATCATAGAATGCGTGGCCTTCTGTGCGGATCACGGTACGGTCTACACATTGTCAAGCACGGGTGCCCCCGGATATCTGCGCATATGCAAATGTGTAGACGGGATCGTAAAAGAGATACTTCCCGAAATCCCACGGCTTCAGTGTCATGAGTAATCAGAAAATTGGTGAAGATCTGAAGTGGGAAAAGTTCCAAGTCGGGAGCGGCGGAAGTGTTTGTTTAGTGGACTGGATGGGGGATGATTACTCCATAGCTGAGGCTGCCAGAGTATCCTATGGTGAAGGTACCAAACATGTCACCGATGAGCGAGGACTGATACGCTACCTGATGCGGCACTGGCACACCACTCCATTTGAAATGGCTGAGTTGAAGTTTCGCGTCCGGGTTCCTATGGATACTTGGAGACAGTGGATCCGCCACAGGACTGCGAGCATCAACGAATACTCCACACGATACTCGGTTGCTGTTGACGAATGCGCTACAACATTACCGGGACAGTGGCGTCTACAAGCTCCAGGCAACAGGCAGGGTAGCGAGGGGAACTTAAACGTCAAATACGGAGATCGCCTGACGGCCAGAGAAACAGAGGCGCATACTCTGTTACGATCGGTCTATGAGGAGCGCCTAAGCTACGGGGTAGCCCGAGAGCAGGCTCGGAAGGATCTTCCGCTTTCCAATTACACAGAAGCGTATTGGAAGATCGACTTGCACAATCTTTTCCACTTCCTGAGGCTTCGCATGAATGACCACTCCCAGAAAGAAATCCGGGAATATGCTACGAAAATAGGGGATGAAATCGTATCCAAGCTCTTCCCGCAAGCATGGGAAGCCTTTGTGGACTACAGATTGGAGTCACTAATCCTGTCACGGCTAGATGTTGAAATCATACAGCGTCTATCTTCACTGCCTATTACCATGTCGCTACCACAGGCATTCATGGAGTGCCAGGACGAATCCTGGGCGGGCCTGGATAAGTGCAGAGAACGAGACGAATGCTTCGAGAAGCTACAGTTTCTCGGGATAATGCCCACATGAGGAGAAGAGATGTCTGCAACACGAAGACCCGTAGTTGAGAAATATGAGGACAAAGGCGGTAAATGGCGCTGGAGATTGAAAGCGGCCAATGGCCAGATAATTGCAACGAGCGGGGAGGGCTACAACAGCAAATTCAATGCTGATCGCGCTATTGACACTGTGATTTACGCCTTTGCGGAGTGCGAAATCGAGGCAGAGTAATGAGGCATTTCAGCTTAGCGCCCGAAGACACCACGATGTACTACATATTGTATGATCTTCGGAAAGATCCGAATCCTTCAACTTCCTTGGTTAACGTACACCTTCCCACCTCTAAATGCAAAGAACCGGTACTGATTCGGATCGAATCAGAAAATTACGAAGAAGTAATAATCTCTTTGAGGGAAATGTGCGTCAATGAGGGCAACGAGTGGATGACGACCCTGGTGATCCGACCAAAAATTGCTCCTACAAATACAGGAGATCTGGAGGTCGACGGAATATACATTCTGGTCGCCCACCTCGCTCAATTTGTCGATGAGCCCGAAAAGTTCATGCACAAGCTGAAAGGTATGAAGAGGCTAGCCATCCACTGATGTCCGAATACAACGCCAAATCCATCAAAGTCCTGAAGGATGCTGCTCACGTTAGAGAGCGTCCCGGTATGTATATCCAGAACACCGGTTCAGATGGGCTGCACCAGCTTGTCAAGGAAGTGCTGGACAACTCGATTGACGAGTACATGGCGGGACAAGTCACGGAGATCATGATTACCCATTACGGGGACGGATCCGTGAGCGTGCAGGATAACGGTCGAGGAATTCCTACTGAGAAACACCCCAAAACCAAAAAATCAGCATTAGAAACAATCTTCACAATCCTGGGCGCGGGTGGAAAGTTTGACAAGAATGCCTATTCTGTTTCCGCAGGACTTCACGGAGTCGGTGTCACAGTGGTAAATGCCCTATCCGAGTGGACACATGTCCGTACCGTTAGGAAGAGATCAGAGTGGAAACAAACCTTCTCCCGGGGCAAAGCCACGTCTAAAGTCACCAGAGTAGAGGGTGGTGGTCGGCTTCTGAAGAAGGGGACTCTTGTCCACTTCTTGCCAGACTACGACGGAAAAGGATCGTTCGAAGGATTCAAGGCTACCATCCACCATGCAGTCCTCCGAGATTGGCTTAGCGCCCTGAAGTATTTGTGTCCGGGGCTACGTCTATGCCTGATAGACGATGAGCGGGGCACCCGAGAGAATTTCAAGTCCTCGGACGGACTGACTGAGTTTGTATCTCAAATTGCTAGGGACTTGGGAGCAACTCCCCTACATTCAAAACCCCTGTTTGTGCAAACTCCTAGCATGGATGTGGCTATACTGTGGACAGATGACGATAACGAAGTCACTCACTCCTTCGTAAACAGCAGCCCCACGCCAGAGGGAGGAACCCACCTTGAAGGCTTGCAGAAGACCATCGGCCGATTACTGCGTCAACTGCACACCAGCAACGACAAAGTTGCCGTATCCGATTTACGAGCAGGAATGGTTGCTGCCATTCACCTGCGACACGTAAATCCCCACTTCAAAGGACAAACCAAGGATCAGTTGACCAACGTAGATGTCGAGGCGGAAATATCTCAGGAATTGTCTCAGCCGGTTACCGATTTCTTGCAAGCTAACCGTGATTTGGCCAACACTATCATCGCGAGAGCAGTTGCTCTGAACAAAGCCCGAGACAAGTTCAAAGCCGAACAGAGCACTATCCGAAAACTGGTGGTACACAAGATCAACAAGAGGGGCGTGTTACCCGGAAAGCTGGCCGAAGCCCCTAAGTGCAAGCCTCACGAAAGAGAACTGTTCATATGCGAGGGGGATTCCGCGGGCGGTTCGATTAAATTCGCCCGCGACGCCTACTATCAAGAAGTGCTGGGACTAAAGGGCAAGATTCCGAACGCCAGCAGAGTGTCTGCGGCCAAGCTCCTCACCAACCGTGAAATTCAGGACATTATCACCTGCATCGGTACAAAGACCGGTGACCTGTGTGAACCGGACTCGTGCCGCGTAGGGAAAGTGCTGCTCCTGCCCGACTCAGACCCCGACGGGCAACACATCGCAGCTCTTTGTCTAGCATTCTTCACGCTATACATGCCCCAACTCATTGATTCAGAAAGACTTTACGTAGTAGACGCACCTCTTTTCGTGACCTCCTACAAGGAGGTACGCTATTACGGTCATAGCCTGCAAGAAGTGAGAAGCGCTCTTCCAAAAAACGGAAAGAAATCTCACATTGTACGCCTAAAGGGTCACGGGGAGGCTAACGCAGCAGAGGTTCGAGAGTACGCAATGAACCCCGAAACTCGCCGACTAATCAGAATTACTTCAGGTGAAGACGCTGAAGCCCACATTGAAAGGTTAATGGGGTCCGACGGTTCGGCACGGAAGTTACTATTGGGTATAGGCTAAAGGACAGACATGCAGACACTTCTTGTCACGGCTTATCCCAGCATCCATGACGTGATTCTCCTTGAGCCCACCCTGGAGGCCCTGTACTACAAGAATGCTCCCTGCCGAATGGTCCTACGGACCTGGGAGGGGTTTTTCCCCTTTTTCGAACACCACCCTCTGATTCACGAACTGATCAAGTTTGAGTCAGGTGTAGAAGGATTCGAGAAAGCTGTAGAGCTATGCAGTGCCGATATCGGCATTGATATAGATGATACCACCCCCTTGCTTCTACCGACAGTGGAGAGATTCGCCGCTCTCTCGGAAGTTCTTCTGACGCGCAAAACCCCCTGGATCTGTTTGCCCGACAGACCGGCCGATACCAATACCGTCGTTGTAACAAATACCGCTCACGAGTTACAGAACTGGCCAGGGCAACAACTAATGAACCATTTGGGTGGCGGGGATCCAGAACTCGTGATACTGGAAAATCCCAAAAGTATTGACGAAACACGAAAAGCGCTTAAAACATTAGCTTCGGCTTCTGTGGTAATCGGACCCGATGGTTGGGCCACCCAGGCAGCGGCGGCATTGAATGTACGTCTGGTCATTGGGATGACTGAAGAGGGTGAAAGACTGCGTAAGCCGTTCAACGCTGTAGTGGCCAGACCCGACCTAGAAGATGTGCTTTGTAAAATCTCTGAGACATGCTTCGAAAAGAGATACCCCGACTACCTGAATACGGGAAACGCCGCCGACTTCATCAAGTGCAAGGCCAAGGAGTACATGAAGAGTCGATACGCTGATGTTGGATGTAGCCAATGGCCTCTTATGAACTCGTATCCGGTAGACAAAAACAATCGACACCTCATCGAGGATGCAGCAGACAACGACCTTGCGGGGGTGTTCAGTTCCCACTGTCTGGAGCACGTTCCTGACTGGGACAAGGAACTTACGTTGTGGCATAGAATCATCCGGCCCGGTGGAGTCTTGTTCATGTATCTACCCCACCCACAGTGTGAACCTTGGCACGCTAAGACTGGCTCTTGGGTGAAAAAAGAACACGTCTGGAACCCCGATCCTGTTACGCTGGTACAATTTCTACGTGAGAAATTGAACTTTGAAATACTGGAATACACCTCCCGGCCTGACCCGCTGTGGAGCTTTTACGTCATAGCGAGGAAACGTGAGAAATAAAACAGGAAGGAAACGATAATGGATGACGCACTGAAGAACTTCTACAGAAAAGTGAGAGCAGACGTTTACAAGGCGATTGACGGGGAACGAGAGTACCAGCAAAAGTGGGAAGACGCCGAATCCAAAGGCAAACACGAGACTGGAGCGTTCATTCTCTTCATGGAGCATTACCTCCAAGAAGCCCGTCGCCTGGAGAGCACTCTCGAAAATGGCGGCAATGGCGTCCCCACTTCCCATCACCACGGTAGGGACGTAAGACCAGAAGGAAGCCTGGACTTCGTGAGAAAAGTGACGGCTCTGGGCGTCGCCTGCATGGAGCAAAACGGAGCGCCAGAGCGGGAGGTCCCAAGCTACTCCGGTCTTCTGAGCGGCCCCACAGGGAACCCGAATGAGTGAAACAGAGAAAGAAAGCATCTGTGGACACATCTTGGATGGTTGTGACTGCGACACCGAGCCCGAAGAGGAGCAGGAGCAAGAGCAGCCCAACAAGATGAGCAGGGCGGAGAAAGCTCGTCATGACGAGTTTAACGATCTGATCGGTTGCATCCTAAAGCTGGACCCAAAGCAATACGCCCAGCCTTGGACAGACGAGATGCTCATAGCCATGCGGGCTCTTCTAACCAAGCGTGTGAAGTCATTTCCCAAGAAGGCACAGCCCTATATCCAACTCTTTCGAAAGTTCCTGTTCGACAACGGGCAGCTAATTGCTATGTGCGCTACTGCCCACGATGTCGCCGCCCAGCACGCTGAGAAGGAAGAGTCCTTGATTGTTAGACCGTCCTTCTCCGATCTGGCGAAAGCGGAGTCGAGTAAGACATGATCCGTACCAAGGTACTCGTAACCCGCTATGGCGGTGCAGGCGATATGATTGCGATGGAGCCTGTTCTGGAAGCCCTGTACTACAGGCATCGCCCAGCGGAAATCTATCTTCGTACCCACCCGCACTACGCTGACCTGCACCAGTTCCACCCCCTGATCGAACAAGTTGTGCCGGGCATTTTAACGGAGAATCAGGAGTCCGCTCCCGGTATACCCAGCGATGAGAAGAAACCGCAAGGATACGACTTCTTTTACAACACCACTGGTTGCGTGGAGATGAATCGTGGCATACATGCCATCGACAGCTTCGCTCTGGCAGTCAGTGCAACGCCAATTCGCCGGACACCAGTGCTATACCTCGACCCGAAGATCCCAGTAGAGCCTTTGGACATCGTGATCCACACACCCAAACGAGTCAGTGTAACGGGCAATCTAACACCCCGAAATGCAGACTTCCGTAATTACGACATTCCTTCACTGGTGGAGGCATACTTCCGAAAGGAAGGTATTGAGTTCAAAAGCATCACTGCCATTGGGGAAAGTATGGAAAAGGAGAACAGTCTACAGGATTTCGCCCGCACTATAGCAGGGGCCAAGCTATTTATCGGTCCCGACAGCGCCGGGGCGCACATAGCTGCTGCCCTTAGTGTTCCTCATGTGGTAGCGTACACCCCTTCCTTTCCTAGCAGCATACGATCATACCCGAACACAATCGCCGTACACGATGGAGACGTAGAACTTTTGTTACGAACGGCTGTGGCCACTTACAGGAATCTAACAGCGCCAAAAGAGCCTTCTATGGATTCTATGACCCGGCATCTTGGCAAGCGCTTCATGTTCGGCAAAGTAAATGGCCCCCATCCCGGAGATCAGCCCGGATCAGCTTCCGGGAAACCAGACTGCATGATGCTCTACGATGTGACCATCGACGAGAATTGGCCTCGTACCCTACGAGAATGGGTGGATCGACTAAACGAAGGCGGCCGTATCTTCCTGTACGAAAAGCACAAGAAGTACGGAGGGTTCGACGCCGTTTTGCTGGTGAAGTTCATGATCGAGAGCCTGGGGCTGGAAATCCTAGAATACACAGCAACGGCAGATGTTTGGGGAGGCTATTACGTAGCGGCTGCCAAAAACCGCCAGAACTCGGTCATGGCGGTCGTTAGAAAACCGACAGCATTCGCGGGCGGCTGAAGTTAGACTAAAGAAGAGACATGGCTACCTGTAAATACGGAATCCACACGTTGATTGTGATATTCGCTTCGAGTTCCTGGGACTGCAACGAGGTCGTTAGATGGTGTGAGAAATGCGGGGCGGTCGTAGTAGACATCGACGTGGACGGCAGAAGCCGTCCTGGGGGCGTCATGCGGATGAAATTTCCCAAGACAAAAAGGTGAACCATGAAGCGCAAATCGAACTACATGAAGCACATGTGGCAATGGAAATCGAAGAATGGCTGTTTCATCTGCCTGCGCCGAAAGTGCAAAGCTACATGCAAGACAGTAATAGACTCCAAAACTTCTGACATTTGCCGACTTTGGAACACCCGAGGAGAACATGGCTGAAACAAAAGCCACAAAACGCATAAAAAGCAAGAACAAGAGGCGGAAGCCCCAGGAAACCGAGAACGTGGATCCTGAGGCCGTTGAAGCCCCCGAGAGCGCCCCTGAAAAGGTTGCCCCGACCGGACCCGAGCCGGAGGGCATGAAGGAGCGTGTGAAAAGGGGTTTCCTCACTGAGCGGGATGCCCTGACATTGCTGGCTAAAAGTCCCACAACGGGCTCTAGACAGATGGTAGGGTGGTTGCGCAGGCGGCTCTAAGTGTTCTTAGAGATGATTCTAAAGGGCATTTCCTGGGGCCTGTTCGGCGTAGCCGCATTGATTCCTCTTTGCGCTTTCGGCGTTGCATGGTCCTATCTGGGGCCTATATTGAGGAAGCAAAAAGAAGAAGAACTTGAGATTCTGACCGACATATTCGAGGAAGACGAGCCGCCCGAACTTCCGAAGGAAGAACCACCCCCGCGCTACAAATACACAGCGAGCACAATCGTTAGACCGCCAAACGTGGTTCGGAGAGAGGACATCGAAAATGACGACTGAAGTTCTTGGACCTTACTCCGAAGCCAGAGATTGGCTACTTCGGTACATGAAAACTGCTCGCTTTACCAACACTCAGCTCACATCAGCGCTACAATCTGACTGGTCTGACTACCACCGGGAAAAGGCCGCTTACTTACTAGGAGCAATTTGGGGCCGTCTCCGACAAGCAGACACCTCTCTGGAGAATGCTTGGGAATATACCAAACTTGTACAATCTGAATTCGATAGCGACGAAGCGCAAAGCTACACTGAACTAGAAGTCAACGATAACCCCGGATTCGATGAATCCAACATAAAGGAATAAAACAATGCCCGTAGGAAAAGGTCAACTCAACAAGCGACTGCTAGTCGGCATCGTGCTGGACCGCAGCTCATCCATGCTCTCAATCAAAAAAGAGACAATTAGCGGGACCAACGAGCAGTTTTCTGCTCTGCGGGATTCGGACGACGCCGCGAATACATTCGTAGCGTTCTTCTCTTTCAATCAGGAAGTCACGCCGGTCTTCAAGAACGACGACGGCTCTCCCAAGCTAGTACCGTGCGACTCTCTGGAAGATATCTCCGAGGCGGATTACTTCCCTAGCGGCATGACCGCCATGTACGACGCCGTGGGTGATGCCATCGAATTCTTCTCCGCCGAGGCCAAGAAAGCTGATGACGTGCTCATCGTGGTCATCAGTGACGGCGCGGAGAATAACTCCACCCGGTTCACCAGCGAGCAGATTTCTGGTCAGGTGAAGGAGCTTCAAGACTCTGGCTGGAACTTCACGTACATCGGTGCCAATCAGGATCTCACGCAGGTTGCTTCTCAGCTTGGTTTCCACGAAGGCAACATGCTGAAATTCGACGCCACCTCGGCTGGCACTGTTGTCATGAACAGCGCTGTTGGTAGCGCTATCCGCAGCTATACCAGTTGCAGATCTGAAGCCCTCGCCAGCGGTAGCACGTCCCGGCTCTCCACTCAGAACCTTTACGACATGGGCAATAGAGACAACCTGAACGTGGCGAACGACGGCCATGAGGTCGGAGACTCCGTAGACCTGACGAGCAGCAGCGGTGATGGTAGCAGCGTCACGCTCACGGCTGATGTAGACGACGACAATGTGAAGGACAGTCAGGACGGCGTTGCATAAAACGAATGGACGCGCTGAATTACGAACAGAAGGTGTGCTTCGATGCCGCCATGACGAACCAGAATGTCTTCATTTCTGGCCCAGGCGGTGTGGGGAAGAGCTATGTTCTGCGAGCCATCACTGAAGAATTCAAGCTCCGAAATCGCCGATATAGGGTGACAGCCTCAACAGGAGTAGCAGCCCTCAATGTCGGTGGAATCACCATCCACTCCCTGCTCGGCACAGGAATCTTCGGTTCCGTTACAGAAGTGCAGTCCCTATTGGGAACTCAACAATTCGGCAAAGCTATGGAACGTCTTCAGTTCGTAAAGACTATCATCGTTGACGAAATCTCTATGCTATCTGGGGACTACGTGGAGATGCTCGATTTCTGGCTCAAACAGATCCGTTCGGACCCGGAGCCATTTGGCGGCTGCCAGATGATCTTCTGCGGGGATTTCTTGCAGCTCCCTCCGGTAGAGAACAAAGAAAACCCTGTTCAGTGGCGATACGCTTTCCAGAGCCCCGCTTGGAAAGCAGGGGATTTCAAAGAAATGGATATGCACTTCTCCTGGCGACAGGAGGATCAGACTTTCGTAAACGCACTAAACGTCGTTCGCTTTGGCAAATACCCCAAAGAGGTTCGCAAGCTCTTTCGGCCCTGCGTAGGCCGGGAGCTGGATATGCCTACCCACTTGGTCTGCACCAACAAAGAAGCGGACGAGATCAACTTCTCCCGTTTACTGGCTCATGAGGGCACAGAGTACATCAGCAAACCTAGCTTCACCGTCGAAAAATACATCAAGAGCAAACCCGATTGGGCCAGCGATATCAAGGTCAAGATGGCCAAAAATAGCTTAACAGACAATCCACTTCGCATAAAAGTAGGCGTGCCTATTCTCCTTCTGAAGAACCAAGTAAACGGTGAGTACGTGAACGGTACCCGTGGTATCGTTGATTCAGTAAAGCTATTTGAGCACGGTGAAATTGATTGCATATCTGTGAAACTAGATGACGGATCTGTCATACAAGTTTACAAAGTAGAGTACACCAAGCTCAACGGGGACGGGAGGCTAGAAGCTTCCATGCGACACTTCCCCATGCGGCTGGGGTGGGCTCTGACGATCCACAAGAGTCAGGGACTCACCCTGGATAACGTAGAGATCGACTTAGGTAGAGGCTTCGCTTACGGACAGGCGTATGTAGCTCTATCACGAATGAAAAGCCTTGAAGGACTCGCATTAACAGACGCAATTGACCCCAACATTGTTGAAGCTGACCCGGAGCTTGTAGACTTCTATGACAAAATCATCGTCAAGCGTGGTGGGGATATCCACTAAAGTAACCGATTCCACGGTTGCGGAGTTCACCAATGACGCGATGCGTTCCTATGGCTCTTTTGTCATTGAGGAGCGTGCAGTCGCGGACTTTCGTGACGGTCTGAAACCCGTTCAGCGGCGTATTCTATACTCTTCCAAAAACGATGTGAAGCTGAAGTCCACCGGACGCACAGTCAAAAGTGCTCGCGTGGTGGGGGATTGTTTCTCAAAAGGGACTTTAGTGCATACAAAGTCAGGATTAGTTCCTATCGAAGCTATAGAAATAGGAGATTTAGTTAAGCTCGCTAATGGATCTTTCAGCAAAGTAACAAAAGTCTATCATAATCCCCCCTCCGCTGTTGTTAGCGTTGGTTTTTCAAATGGGGGCAATCTTACAACCACATTAGGACAAAAATTCAGAATTCTAAACGAAGAAGATCTAGAAATTCGATGGGAAAGGGCCGATAAACTTCTTGGTAAGAAAGTCCTTTCTACAAGTTACCGATCCCTATTCCGCAACCCAGTAGCCGATAAGGACACGATTAAAGCATATTGTGCGGGTCTTGTGATAGCGGAAGGTTGCGCGACTGACAAAGGTCGCGGAACTCGTATATCCATTTCGATGACGGATAAAGAACCTCTTCAGTATTTATACGACTTTTGTAAGAGTATCCAGTTAAAACCGATCTGGTCTCGTAGAAAGCCTAAGGTAGCTCATCATAAACTTCAACACATCATTAAGGTGTCTAAATGGATAGACGGTTACAAATGTTGTGAGAAGACTAGTGCTTACAAGCTGGTACCGGAATGGGTTCTCGAAAACAGCAACTTGTACATGCCCTTCTTAGCAGGATTTTTGGACGGGGACGGACATATTCGCGTCAATGGAGCAAGAGAAGTAGTTTTCGCCTCGACATCCTCCAAAATGATGCAGCAATTCCAAAGTATGTTGTCTGATTATGGCATTAGCTCTCGTTTCACTTGCTCGAAAAAAAATCCACCGAAAAAGCACGAGAAAAGAACCCTAGAACTATTCACTCTTGTGTTAACTGGTGTTCAATCTTCTCGATTATGCAAAGTTCTTTCTGGGTATCTCAAAATACCAAGAAAGATAGAAGCAGCAAACAGAGTTGCAAAATTCGAAGGAAAAACATTAAATACAAATACAGAATGTATTTCGTCAAGATCTATATTTCTGGAGCTTTCCAAGTACCATTTAGGAGGTGGGTGGTATAAAGACACCGAAGGAAAGAAATTCCGTAAAGTAATAGCATATCTAGATGGGTGCAAAATAAGATACTCAAAAGATCTAGTAGAGAAAGATTTGTCTTACCGACAAATAGAAAAATTAGGTATCTTGCGAAAATTGGGCAGAATTGGTTCACCATTAGCAACCCGTCTTCAGAATCTTATCAACACTTACTCTGTACTGAGAGTTTGTAGTGTTCAAGTCCTTTCATCCCATGAAGAAACTTTCGATATTCAAATTGAGAATGAAAATCATGAATTACTGGCAGAAGGAATAGCTGTTTCAAATTGTCTTGGTAACTACCACCCCCACGGCGACGCCGCTGTGTATGGAGCTGTAGTCAACTTAGTTCATCTTCGCTATCCTCTTCTCCGTGGTCAGGGTAACTTCGGTACTCTAGTAGATCCTCCCGCTGCCGCCCGGTACACGGAGGTTGGTCTCACCAAAGTCTCTGACAAGCTGTTCGAATGTCTTCCCGTAGGCGAGTTCACTGAAAACTATTCCGGTGAAAGGGAAGAGCCGCTAGTCCTACCGTCGAGAGCCCCGCTTTTGCTGATGAATGGCTCAGAGGGAATCGCGGTAGGGCTATCGGCTAACATTCCTCCCCACAACCTGGGCGATCTCCTACAGGCTCTCAGGTATGTTCTGAAGAATGGCGACAAGTCCTGCATCAAGGCCATCTCCAAACTGATCCCTGCACCAGACTTCTCCTTCGGCGGAGTTCTTCTATCTTCGCACGATGAGGTAGAATCTCTGCACCGAACAGGGCACTCTTCCTTAAGGTTCCGGTGCGACTACCACTTCGAAGGCCGTAGCCTAGTGGTCACCAGCTTCGCTCCACGATTCAACATCCCCAATTTCATCACCAAATGCCAGGACCTTGTTGAGAAGGGAATGCTTGAAGCAGTCTATGATGAGAGCAGCGAGGACAACGGGTGGCGTATTGTCGTAGAGTACAAGAACGCCGTCCCGATTAGTGACCACGTAATTCCGATGTTGTCTACTTCGGTGCCATTCATCTTCTACGTGACAGAGCGGCTGTCTGGAGGCAAGGTCAAGGTTTCGTTGAAGAACATGAAGTCCCTCCTGTGCGAGTGGATTGATTACCGCAGAGAAGTTGAAACCCTGATGCTCAAGAGAGAACGCAAAGAGCTACAGGACACTATGGAGAAGAGCGATGCCCGGCTGAAAGCTGTTCGGGGGTGGGATAAAGTTTCAAAACTCGTGGCCGATAAAACATTGACCGAAGACCGGCTGCTGGCGGAACTGGGGAACCAGCTCCAGCTCAACGAGGCGCAGGCGCGGTACATCCTACACACAGAGCTTGGCATACTCCGTAAGTCCAACGAATCGGATCACCGCAAAGCTCTTCAGGTGACCCAGGACAGTATCACCAAGGTCGAGACTAATCTGAAGAACATAGATGGAGTGATTGCCCGGGAGCTTGACGCTCTGGAGCCGTTCGTGGATCAGCGAAGAACGAAGATCCGAGAAGAGGCTCCCAGTCTCCGGGGCAAGACCGGATCCAAAATGTGGGCTCACATCGTAGGAGAGAAGGGCTTCATCGACTATTCTGCCGATCTCATCAAACGGAAGGGACGCCCCTACAGCGCTCTCGTAGACGCCACTGAGGGCTTCTCGGTCGTGACGAAGGGCGGCACTGTGCGGCACTACACGGCCCTGGATGACGCTCAGGGGGCCTCAACGCTCCGGGACATCGTGGGAGCCGCCCCCACCTCTAAAAAGGCTCCTGTGCTCTTCCTGGCGAACGCGGACGGACGTGGGTCAGTTCTCCAGAACCCTCACAAGAGGCTAACAGAGTATGCGGCCTTCAGGACGGACTCACCGGTCGTCTTCGCCTGCGGATTCGGTCGAGGCGACAAGATCTGGGTGCGAGATCTCAAGCGCACTTTCATGTCTATTCTCTCATCTCGGGACATGAAGCTGAACCAGAGGGGCGGGGTAGGCAAGAAGACCGTCAAGGGACGCAAAAGGGAGCTGGAATACCTGCACGTACCCCGGGGATGTTGGGTCCTAGACGAATACGGAAACGAAGTCGATGCGGACAGCTATCTGAGCAAGACCAGAGTTCTGGTTGTGGGAAAAGACAATTATGCCGTGTACGATGACGGAAAGAAACAAATTCTCGGAATTGACGAAATTGAAGAAGAGCTGAAAAATGGGGCATCTTTCGCCTGGATTGCACCTGTTTGAAGGTAATTTGCTCTCAGAGTGCTCTCCCGGGGCCGCACAAGACTAAAGACAGTGTAGGTGTAGCATTATTTGTGAGATAGGAGGCCACTAATTGGTCGAGACTCAAAACTGCCCTCATTGCAATAGTAACTCCTTGCAGAAGAGGGGCCTCACGCGAGCTGAAGAGCCCAAGCAGCAGTATGCCTGCAATGAATGCGGCAAATGGTTCTTGGTGTCGCTCGTTGAGGTCGCCGAAGATTCTCCAGAGTTCTTCCTCTCCAAATCAAGAGTTGCAGAGCTTGAGAACAAGAAGAGATTCTTCGTCACCTGCTCCCAGAACAACACTCCGGTCGATCCAGACTTCTGGGCAGCGTCACAGCACTACATCAAGAAAAACAATTCCACTCTTCTGATTACCCCAATTCGCTACAAGAATCCCACATCCACCACTGATCCCCAGGACGAGGGTACTGACAACGTTTGGTGGCCGGATGACGTTCTCCCTTATCTGGTTGAGAACTGTCTGAAGATCCATCCGTTCTTGTGGGTCATGGGTCACATGAGAATCCAGGCCACTGCGGTCAATCCCCTCACCGGTCTTGACGGCATGAGCCAAGGAGCTTCAGCTATCTACGGGCACGGCCAACTTCAGATGAGAGTCGTTCCTACTCCGCAAGAAGCGATGCCGAAGATCATGCACACAACCGGTAGCTGTTCCGTCAAGCACTAGATGCGAACCCAGGCTGGTGTGAAGGGAGAGGTTCACCACACCATCGGCGGTCTGATTATCGAGAAGAAGGGCAAGAAGTTTCACATGCGCGGCGTTATCTGGGATGGGGAGTGCTTCTACGATCTAGAGCATAGGTACGACAAGGATGGCGTATCTCCCGCAGGGCCGGTAGATGTCCTAGTGACTGGTGACGAGCACACCCTGTTCAACTCTCAGGAAGTTCGTGACGCCACCTACATGAACCCGGACAGCATCGCGAAGACTCTGAAGCCGAAAATCATCGTCAGGCACGATTGCTTCGATGGTTACAGCATCTCTCACCACCACCGGGGAAACCCCGTTACCAAGTACGTGAAATTCCAGCGGGGCCTGGATAGAGTAGAGGGCGAACTTCTTAAGACCCGAGACTTTATCGACTCCACTACTCCTCCGGGGACTCTGAATGTCATTGTGGCCAGCAACCACAATGAGCACTTGATGCGGTGGTTGAAGGAGGCGGACTGGAAACAGGAACCGTGGAATGCAAAGATCTACCACTGGTTCTGGTACCACATGCTTAAAGAGGCCGACTTCGGTTCTGCTGGAGCATTTACCGTTGACCCGTTCGCTTTTTGGGCAGACGGAAAACTGACATCTAATTGCAAGTTCCTAGCGAGGGACGAAACTTTCACCTCAAACGGCGTAGAGCTGTCGATTCACGGAGACATGGGACCAAACGGATCCAGAGGCTCCGCTGTCAATCTGAACAAGATCGGAATTCGGTCCATTATTGGCCACAGCCATTCTCCGTGTATTGAGAAGGGCGTTTTCCAAGTAGGCACGAGCACACCGCTTCGACTGGAATACAATCCCGGTCCCACCAGTTGGCTAAATACGCATTGCGTTCTGTACCCTAACGGGAAGAGACAATTACTAAACGTAATTGAAGGCGAATGGAGAGGATAAATGAGTGAAGAAAAAGAGGAGTATACGGTGGAAGACGTAGTTATCGAGCTTGAGAATCTCCAGAAGCCGGTCCCTGCGCCCGAGCTTTCCCATATTCAGGACATGCACGTAAATCTCAAGGCCCGAGAACTTTTCGTTGGGGGTGAAATCACCGATGAATTCGGGGAATGGTTCACCTGTGTGATTCGATATCTGGAAAGCAAGTCCAGCGATCCCATTGTTGTTTGGATCAACACACCGGGCGGGGACGTACAGTCTATGTTCACGTTCCACGATCTGGTACGAGCTAGTGTCTGTAAAATCATCACAATAGGCACCGGACAGGTTTGTTCGGCTGGCGTTCTAATGTTAGCTTGTGGGAATCGAAGATTGGTCACCGAGTCTACTGTTCTGATGTCTCATCGCGGCGAAGACTCTATTACCGGAAGTTTAGAAACGATGCAAGCCCAGATAAAAGTAGCGGAATGGTCTGAGGATCATTGGGCGGAATTGATGAGTCGTTACAGCGATGAAACTGGGCCTGACGGCAAGGCACGAGATCAGCGCTATTGGTTCCAGCTCGGCAAGAAAACCAATGAATGGTGGAGAACAGGAGGAGAGTCCATCATAGCAGAAGGACTCGCCGACTCTATTTACAACTCCGAGAATCTTATCAAAGCTATCAAATCCTAGAACAAAGATTCTTTTAAGCCCAAATAGACCCCTATTTTAGGGTAATTTTCGACCCAGGTGGCCGGAATCTTGTGGAAACAGGGATCCGAGCCCACGAATGGGTGGATTATGTCTAATTAGCTAGACTAAAGATACCTTAGGCAGCTTTTCTGCCAACCCTTCTTACACTGCTGTTCCGGCAGTGGGAGCCGCGCCGGACAGTTAGACCATCCCACCTAGTGTCGCCCGACACCCGTCTGGCGCGGCTCTTATTGTGTAAGATATTTGGTTGCGCGAGCAAGAATTTGCTCGCTGTCTTTCAGCATCCCTAGTCCAGCATTGCAAGTTCTGCACAGAAGGCCACGAATACGTCCCGTTTGGTGATCGTGGTCAACAGAAAGCCTACGATCTCCCGGATCTTCCTCACAAATTCCACAAACCCCATTCTGGTCGTTCAACATGATGGAGTAATCTTCATTGGTGAGGCCATACGTTAACGTAAGGTACTTCTTACGATCATACGGTTTTCGTAGCACTCTGCGTTTTTTCTTGCACTGCACACATTCATGAGTAACACGACCGTCCCCACGAGTTCGAACGTAAGTGTTCTCCGGCGTAAATTTGTGTCCCCGTCTACAATGTGTTAATCGTTTACGCACTGGGTTTCCTGGCGCTCGGCTGTCTATCGAGCGGCGCAAACTGCTTCTATCAGTCGTCATTCTCTTCGATCGCCCCAATAAACGTTTCCGTCCTTAGTGTGCCAAGTCTCGTGCCCCGATCTACGGACACACCGGTCTTCACCAAGACAGTCTTCGCATTGAGAACTGCCTAAATATCTAAGCTGGCGGAGCCAGCTAATCAGGCTATCAGTCATCATTGGACTTGTCAACGTCCCAGTGGAGCATCGGAGCTAAGCCTTTGTTGTCCTGGCCTACCTCCTCTTTGTTCTTGCTCTCAGGGAGTTGACGAAAGTCACTTTTCTCTTTTTTGCCTGCGCCGCTCTGCGGCTGCGGGTTGCTATCTTTATCGGCCATCGGTGGCCTCCTCTACTTCGGGTGTCTCCACAGGGCCTACCGTGGCCCATTTATCCTTTCGGACCTCTCTAAGAGACATGCCCGCATCGTTTAGTTGCTTCTGAGCCTTGATGACATCAAAATCTGCGCCGCCGCACCACAGCAGCATTTCACCGGTTTCAGCATCCACTCTAGTTACAGTTTTCATCTGCTCTTCTCCACGCTCGGGAAAACCGACCTTATATGGTTCTCGATAATCTTTCTGGTGTAGTTAGCCATTGATAGCTTCCTGTCCCTAGCGATCAGTTGCAAAGCGTCCCGATAGGGCTTCTTCAACTTTAGTCCAACACCGATCTCACGCTCCAAATCTGCCTCTACTGCTGCCCTATTCAGTACCTTACTGCGACATTCGAGTTGCGCAAGTTCTACGCAACGGGTCTGCGCTTGTGGTCCCGGAAAGGCCATGTTCAAAGCAGTTTTAACTTCTCCCACCCGCTTGGGATTACGCATCATTCGTGCAACTACGTGCATTTCCTGATGGCACCCAGGGCACAGCTTGACCAGATTGTCGGGGGTATTCCCCCCACCCAGAGATTTCGGAACTTTATGGTGCTCGTTAACGAAATCCAGAGGCTTGTCAGCGCTGCAAATGTAGCAGGTGAAAAATTGACTCATCGTCTATACAACGGCAACAGCACCCAGCTTCAAAAGGTTGCCCAAGTTCGACTGATTCACGGCGGCCTCGTCTACGTCCTTACGGGCGAAGAGATCAATGACGTTACCATGAGCGAGTCGAACAGGACTAATAGTGACAGAGAACTTGTTCCCATCGTCATCAGTCTTGGCTACCGGATTTCGGAACACAATAACCGCTTCACCCGAAGCGACCTTGCGTACCTTTAGTTCACCGGCTGCCAGTGATCTTTTTAGTGCAGCAGACATTTGTTTCTCCCTGTTGTAGCCTACGTGGTACCGTAAGCTGTTTGATCGTTTTGTACTTGTGCTAAGACTGCATCGAAATTTTCAACCTCAAGAATGAGCTTACCGCCAGAAGAGGATGCCGTGGCACGAGCAGAGGCCCCTCCCACAGCGGGGGGAGCTACGGTCTTCGGGGGAGAATCGCTACCCTGTGTCGGAAGGGCCGTCGCCTCCTCCGCCGCAGCACCGGAAGCCTGCACAGCCGTAGCAGCGTCAGTCTGGGTGGGTGGTATCTTCACCCCCTCATCCTTAGCAGCGGCCCTCTGGGCGTTCTCTCGGACCCACTCCGCCTGAGTTTGTCTGTTCGCTCGCGAGCCCTTCCTCTTTTTAGCTGCCTCGTACTGCTCTTTGTCAGAAGATGTCCCCGATGCAACGTCGTCGTCTCCGCCGAATATGAGGTGACGACAAAAAAATACCGCAGTAGAGGACGGCTATACGTTCATATTGAAGTAGGCCAAATGCTGCAAAATGTCTCGCTCCAGGCTGTTGCCCTGTCTCTGGGGTCGGCGGTCATCGGTTCCCTCGAAGAAGATCGGCTGCGGCAAATTTTGCGGAACCCTGAAACTCACGTTCCCATCTGTATGCTACACATTGGGAGTACACGTTAAGGAGGATCAACTAAAGTTATGTTTTTTTTT
>SDBV01004567.1_pt1 | contig 19839 bp, 15 predicted proteins | sample 2277081 | NCBI WGS metagenome assembly SDBV01 (sample SAMN10402039, study PRJNA504765) | marine sediment metagenome | isolation source: marine sediment core GS10_PC15, 223 cmbsf | place: Arctic Ocean: Southern Knipovich Ridge | collected 2010
AACGGCCATCGCGTCGAGGATCATGTCTACGGTCATCGCAGGCAGGAATCCCGCTGCTTGCGCCTTGGTGTCGCTGATCTTGTCGGTGTCGATGCCGTTCCGAAGTTCTGTCGTCCCGGCGAGGTAGTACGAACGCCACGGGCCCGATTCGGCCTGGTATCCGAGCTGTTCCAGTGCGTCGGCCTCGAGGTGTCTCGCAGCCTTGTTGCCGGGATCGGCAAAAACGACATGGTTTACCACCTCCGCGACCCAGCGATAGTCGCCGGTCGTGAAACTCTGGCGGGCATTTGCGAGAACCGTATCGGCGCCCCCCATGAACTCGACGTACTTCTTTGCACCTTCTGCGGGAGGCAGCGTGTGTAGATGTGCAGGATTCCCGTCGAACCAACCCAGGTAGCGTTGATACACGGCTTTCGCGTCGTGGTTCAGTGAACCGTAGTAGCCGCGGTCGAAAAATTCTCGCGAGAGCGATTCGGGGAGCTCGATTGCCTCGGCGATCTCATTCATCGTGAGGCCCTGGTTTGCCATCCGCATCGACTGGTCGTGGATGTAGCGGTAGAGATCGCGTTGTTTGGTCAGAAAGTCGCGCACGGTGTCTGTGCCCCAGCGCGGCCAGTGGTGGCCCGCGAACACCACATCGGTGCGGTCGCAGAAGAGCTCGACGGATTCGTCGAGGTACTTGCTCCACGCCAGCCCATCGCGGACCCTGGCCCCGCGGAGTGTGTAGAGGTTGTGCAGCGTCGCCGTGCAGTTTTCCGCCATGCAGAGCACGCGGTGCGCAGGGAAGTAGAAATTCATCTCCGCCGGCGCCTCGGTGTTCGGCGTCATCTGGAATTCGATCTCTACGCCGTCGATCGTGCGAGTCTCACCCGTGGCCGTGATGTCGTCGGTCGGCATGATCAGGCCCATTGAGCCTACAGCGGTGGTCTTGCCTAGCCCGGCATCGATGTGGCCTCTCGCGTTCTTGTCGAGAACGACGCCGTACATGTATCCGGCGCGACGTCCCATCGCAACGCCGGCTATCACGTTTTCGCTCACGGCGGCTTCGGCAAACCCGGCCGGCGCAATTATCGCGATCTCGCCGGCTGCGACGGCCTCGTCTGACGCGACGCCATGAACTCCGCCGAAGTGGTCGATGTGGCTGTGAGTATGAATAACGGCCTTCACCGGTTTGTCGGCAACGTGTTTGGTTACGAGTTCGAGCGCTGCCGACGCCGTTTCGGCGCACGTGAGCGGATCGATCACGATCCAGCCCGTCTTACCTTCGACAAAGGTGACGTTCGCGAGGTCAAAGCCACGAACTTGGTAGAAGCCGGGCACAATCTCGAACAGGCCGTGCGTTGCGTTCAGTTTCGCTTGCCGCCAGAGGCTCGGGTTCGTCGTGGATGGTGCGTCTTGGTCGAGGAAGTCGTATTCGTTCAGATCCCAGATGACGCGTCCGTCTGTTGTCTTGATCTGTGGATCGTCGAGCGACGCGATGAAACCTTTTGCAGCCCGCTCGAAGTCGGACGTGTCGTCGAGATCGATAACGTCGACAACACGTGCGTTGGCGGATTGTGTCGACGTCGTAGCGTCTTTGGGCTCGATCGACTCGGCGGCCAATATTATCACGTCCTCGGTTGTCGACTTCGGTTCGTTGGTTGTCGACTTCGGTTCGTTCGATCTTGTCGGGCGATTGTATGGCACGCGCGAAAGATGTGTACCAGGCAGAGGTGTCTCCTGTCGAGATCGGTAGTGCGGGGTTATCGAGCGCCCTTTTTCGGAGGACTGGACCAAAGTGCAATTCTCAGCTCGCGACCCAAACGAGCGCAACCAACCGGCCGTGAAAGATCAGTGCTAACGTTGTTGGGTCCGTCACTTCGACTGTCCTTTCGGACAAGCTGGCGAACACGCCGCCGGAGGAGAAACGATGTCCGATGTTGGCGCCCCGAAACCTCTTCGATTCGCCGCAGTAGCATGCGCTTCGCTGCTTGTTCTCGCCGGCTGCTCCAGTTCGAGTACCTCTGAAACCAGCGAATCTTCGGCGCCGCCTACGTCTGCGATGAAGTCGCCGACCGCGACGCCACAGCCCACGACGAGCACCGGCGGAGGGGCGAGCCAGCCGTCGGCCAATTGCACCGAAGGAGCGCTGTCGACCGCAGTTGAGACAGCAGAAGGAGTAAACGTTACCCACGTCTATGGCTTCGAATGCATGGACGGATATGCGGGCATAGGCGTCGACGTCGCCAACCAACAGGTGCGCGGATTCGTTTTCGAGGCCAAGAACGGGCGATGGGTGGCCGTCGGCGATTGCACGGCGGACGACGTGCCGACCGACCTCAGCCGAGAGTTCTGTTATTGATCGCCAGCTTGGCCGCGGTCCCGATGCGAGGCCATTGCGGGCGGACTCCGCTCGGGCCTCGACTGTTCGTGTCGAGGTTGCACATCGGGCCTCGATTCCGACACGCCCCGCAAACGGCGTGGAGCGATCCTGGGCTCCCGACGCTCGGTTCGCCGAAATCACCAAGTTGGCGGCGCTCTTCGCGGTGCCCGACTAGCCTCACTGCCGATGTCTGAGTCGATTGGGGAAGTTCTTCCGTTCGCGGTTGGGATTGCGATCAGCCCGTTGGCGATCATCGGCCTCGTTCTGATTCTGTTTTCGGATCGCGCTCGCATCAATGGGATGGTGTTCGCGGTCGGCTGGGTTGTCGCACTGGTTGCGACTGCTGTGATCGTTCTTGTTGTCAGCCGTTCGTTCGATATCAGATCCTCGGGATCATCGTCGGGACGAGCGTGGCTGCACATAGGGCTGGGTGTGCTCTTTCTGCTCCTGGCTGCACGCCAAATCCGCAGAATCGAGTCTGATGACGCCAGCAGTGAAGGACTGCCAAAGTGGATGTTGAGAATCGAGGACACAAAGCCGCTCGCTGCTCTGGCGCTCGGATTCGCTCTTGCTGCGCTGAATCCCAAGAACCTGATTCTCGCGATCGGCGCTTCCGTTCAGGTTGCCCATGCGAGTCTCACTACCGCTGCCGATATCGTGTCGATCGCCGTGTTCATCGTTGTTTCGAGCGTCACGATCTTCATCCCGGTGGTCTGGGTGCTCGTCGGCCGGGATAGTGCGTCGCACGTGTTGGGAGTGGTCAAGAGCTGGTTTGTCGAGCACAATAACGCTGTCATGATCGTGTTGTTCCTCGTCCTCGGGGTGCTCTTCGTCGGGAAAGGCATCAGCGCCTTCGGTTAGGCAAACCACCAGAACGACGCGTGCGAGCGCATCGTCGGACTCGATCGATCGAGGTCAGAGGCTCTGCCGGCGCGATGGGCGGATCCGCCCATCTACGGTTTGTTGCTGAGGGCCTTGCTGAGGAAACGGGTCGCTCTCTTGGGGTCATGCCACGCCTCGAGGATCGTTTGGAACTCGCGAGCCTTTTCCTTCGCGGACTCGTCGGCGAGCATCCGGTCGACGGCAGCGACGACATCGCCGGCGTCGATGCGCCGCTTATGGAGATGTATGCCGAAACCCTTGCGGACGATGGCCTCGATGTTCGCTTCTTGTTCGGGGTTTCCGTTTGGAATGCCGACAATTGGCGTTCCGGACATGCACGCGGTCATCACGGTGCCTATTCCGCCGTGAATCACGGACACGTCGGCCATCGGATTGACCTTGTCGGCGGGCAGCCAGTCGGTGACGATCACATTTGGAGGTGCGGTGATATCGAGGTCTCCGAGCAGGCGCCTCACGGGCGAGATCACCGTATACGGCTGGTCGCCGAGTGCCATGATCACCTCTGCGACCGTTTCGGCGGCGCCGGAACTTCCCATCGCGAGGTAGACGATGGGGCGGTCTCGGGGGATGTCTTCGAGTTCGGGCGGCATAGCGATCGGGAGCCGAGCTATGAGCGGTCCGATGAACTCGGAGCGGCCCGCGAGTCGCTTCGGGATCGGTATCCCCGTGAACTCGGGGGGCTCGGCGAAGAGCGTGAAGTCGCCTTCGAAGAACTCCGAGCCGCGGAACTTCGGGAGGCCGAGGCGCTTGGCCGCCTTGTTGAACGACTTGTACAGAGGTAGGTATATGAACGGTGCGAAACGTCGTGTGAGACGGTCGAGCCAGACCCGCGGCACCAACCGCAGCGGCCGTACGTCGGCGACGTCGGGCCACGTCGCGTACTTCTCGAGGTACTCGACGAGCCACGTCGTCTGGATCACCCACACCAGCGGAACTCGCCCGAGACGTGCCGAGAGCGGAATCGACAGGCAGAACCCCGTGAGCACTGCGGCAGGCTCGAGTTCACGGAACAGCGCCAGCTCCGATTCCACCCGCTCGAGAATCGTCTCAACGGGAAGGAAGCTGCCGAACTCGTCACCCCGGTCGATCCGAAACATCCGGTCGACCTGGTCCGCCGTCATCTCCGGCCGCATCCGGCGGATCTCGAATCCCTCGTCCTCGATGAAATGGTGATTACGCCCCGTGGCGTCATAGCTCAGAAACACCACGTTGAACGTATCCCTCGAGGCCTTGGCGATCTCGAGCATGCGCGTGACTTCCGCGAGATTGAACGCCGCCGGAGCGAGGACGAGGGTCTGCTTGCTCACGATTCGCCCAGCAGAGCGTCCGCGTCTTCGGCGGCCCGACGCCACCGAGCCCTGTTCTCACGTCTTGCGGCACCGCCGACCGTGACACCTGTCGGAACCATTTTTTCCACGGGCACTCGTTTCTCACGGGGATCTTCCATGCGTTCATTCCAAGTATGGCCGAAAAAACCAACGGCGGTTTCGTCGGGATCGTCGTGGTCAGAGCGCGAATACTCGGCGTGCGTTCCCGGCGAGAAACGACTCTCGGGTCTCAGTATCGAGATGGAGTTTGTCGATATGTGCGAGGGCGTGCGTCGGCGTGATCATCGGATAGTTGGATCCGAAGAGAACCTTTTGCCTACCGCGGCCTTTCATGTAGTCCACCAGTTCGGACGGGTATCGGTGAGCTGCATATGCGCTCGTGTCGATGTATACGTTCGCGTGCTTGTCGGCGACCGCGATCATTTCTGTTGTCCACGGATATCCGATGTGGCCGCAGACGATGACCAGTTCGGGGAAGTCGATCGCGACCTCGTCGATGTAGGGAATCGGTCGACCGGTCTCCGACGGGCGGAGCGGTCCGGTGTGGCCGACTTGTGTGCAGAACGGAACGCCGAGGTCGACGCACGCCGCATACAATGGGTAGTAGCGTCGATCGGTCGGCGGAAGACCCCACAACCAGGGAATCATCCGCAACGCGACAAATCCTTCGTCGACGCGTCGACGAAGCTCACGAACGGCTTCCATTGGTCTCGCTATATCTGCGCCGGCCACGGCTCGGAGCCGTTGCGGATATTCCGACACGAAACCGGCGACTTCGCCGTTGTCGATCAACGTGCCGGCCGGTCCGTACCATGCCGTCGTGAGGCCAATCGTCACGTCGGCATCATCCATCGCCGCGATAGTGGCCTCGAGCGGCAGCGCATGTTCGAAGCTCGCCACACCCATCCAGCGCCGCAGAGACGTGAACATCTCGTCGTTCGCATGTCGCAGCGTTGGATGCTGCATCCAGACATCGATCACGTGGGACATGGCCTCAATGATGGCCGAGGCGACTCGGACTTGGAGAATTGGACAAAACACTGCCATCCGGGAGCTGTGTGTCGAGTTGCAACGGAATTCTCGGGCTATTCCTCGTTGGTCTCGCGTCGAAAATTCTGGGGCCGTTAGGGTGGTCACGCGAATTTCGCGGCGTTTGGAGTCCAGCCTGGATGCTTTGGTATTGGCTCATTTGGTTTCGGTCGCGCTCTGGGGTGGTGTCCTAGCCGCCGAGGTCGTTCTCGAACTCGCTAACCGCGATGACGCCGTTGCGATGCGAGTCGTCGTACGCACTCACCATTGGATCGACGTGCTCGTCGAGGTTCCAGTGATAGCGGCCGTGTTGGCCGCCTACGTCGGTTTCGCCGCTTTTAGCGCGCTGACCAGGATTGCTGAAAAGGGTTGCCGTTGGAAATTCGGCCGATATTACTGGGGCCCCGGATAGGCGGCAACTGCGCGGTCGATCGGCGTTGAGCCCGAGAGCAGGTCGAAGTCCGCGCCGATCGTGTTGTCGGCGCCAAGCACCGCTGCGATGACGGCCGCCACATCGGAGCGTGGAATCGAACCACCATATTCGAGATGATGTTCGATAGCGACCTCGCCGGTTGAAGCGTCGTCGGTCAGTCGACCGGGGCGAACGATCGTGTAGCTGAGGCCACTCGCCGTCAGCTCCTCGTCGGCAGCGAGTTTTACCTCGTAGTAGGGCCGCATTGCTTCGGGCCAGGTCGACGGCCTCCGGTCGGTCCGCATGGCGCTGATCGTGATGAACCGGTCGACATTCCGCTCCCGTGCCGACGCAATCAGCTTGGTCACTCCCGCGTGATCGACGGCTTTCTTGCGCTCCACGCCGCCCCCAGCCCCGGCGCCAGCAGTGAACACGACCGCATCGACACCGCCGACTTCGAAGTGGTCGTCGCGTTCGAGATCGCCGAGGATGGGCCGTCCGCCAGCTTGGTCGATGTCTGCCAGCTGGTCGTTGGAGCGCGCCATCCCGAACACGTCGTCGCCACGATTCGACAGGAGGCGCACCAACCGAAGACCGATCTTGCCGTGAGCGCCCGCAATGAATACCCGCATGAATCTCCAATTCCTTGTTGAAATCGAGGCCGGCACGCAGAACTTAGACCTCGCAAAACCAAGCTATGCGCGAAATGGTGGATAATGGAGGTCGACCCTCAATAAAGGAGAACCGGTGGCCGACGCCGACAACACCGAGTCCAAGGAAAAAGAGCCAGTAATATCGCACAGCGGAAAGGGCGGCCCTTTCGTGGCCGTCCATCACTTCATAGCGCTTCTCAAAGATCACTTTCGATCCAAGGCGAAATGACGGGCAGGCCACTTTGCCACGTCAATCGACGAGTGTGGTCCCGCCGCTCACGCACCGCACGTAGTTGTCGATTCTGACCGCGTCACCCTGGGGCCCGTGCCCCGTCGGGAATTCGCTCGCATCGCCGGTCTTTGGATCGCTTCTTTGCGCTCCGGCGCCGTGAACATCCATCCATCGCCCGTTCATGTACCCGAGAGCTCGTCCGAACGTGATGTACGCGGCGTTGCTTGCGTTGTCCGGGTACGCCACGTGGGTTGTACTGGTCCAGAAGGCGGGGAAATCTTTCTCGCCGGCCTCATTGGTGATCGAACTCGTCTCAAACGCCGAGTCGATGGCTGCGGAGTCGGATGTGTCGGGAGACTTCGAGTAGTCGACGATGCTCTGGAGCTCTTTCGCATTCGGGAGGCGCCAATCCTTGCTTCCGCCGAGATCGAGGGCATCGCAATACGAAAGAGCGCTCTTCCAATCGACGCCTTCGCCGTTGTCTTTTTGCTGCCAGGTCAGATCGGTGGATTTGTCGGTTACGGTACCGTCGCCCTTGTCCGCATAGCTGTTCGTCCCATAGTCGGAGGAGTCTCGCACATATATGGTGAAGTAAGTACCCCGGTCACTCGTTGGGTAACACTTGATGCGACCGTCCGCGAAATTGACGCCGAAGAAGCACTCTTCGCGTTCGAAAACGATGCTCTTGTATGTCGTGCTCGTCGTCCATTGCGAATCGATGACTCGTTGCCCGGCGCTCGTGTCTCCGTATTCGAACGCGAAGTATTTTGTGTCGATGAACGGCGTCAGGCCGGAAGTGTCGTTGCCTCGGTTGCTGCTGGCATCGACACCGCTGAAAAGGATGAGTGAATACAGCTCCTTGATCGTCGGGAGTCGCCAATCGTCGTGGCCGGCAAGGCTGAACGCGTCCGCTCCGGCCACTGCCTCGCTATAGGTCGTCTTGTCGCCCGGGTCTTGTCGCCACATGAGACCGGACACGTTGTCGGTAACAGTCCCGTTGCCATTGTCTGTGTAGGACGGACTGTTCCCCAGATAGTCGCCGTCTTGGCCGAAGAACGCCTCGCCCGCAGCGGGGCAGGTTATCTCGACGGTTTCGTTGTAGCACTTGACTTGCCCAGTGTCGACGATGGCGTAGCTCGCCTTGGTCGTCTCCACCTGCGAGGCATCTGGGCTGGCGCTCGGTTCGGCAGCCGGTTCGCTCGTCGCACATGAACTCACACCGAGGGCAAGGACTGTGGTAGCGGCAGCCACGAAACGGAGGCGTGGCCTGGTCTGTCCCGATCCCGATCCCGAGCGCCGTTGTCGCGTGGGGCCGGCATTTCCGGAATGCCCAACGCCGCTTGCGCCGCGGTCGGCTTGCTGTCGTCCGTCTTCGTGCATATGTACCTCGTGAGTTTGAAGGGTGTCCGTCGGTGACATTTCTATGTGTCCGGCGTCGTTTGGGCAAGCATCTGTGGAGGCCAGTCTACCTTTCAGTCGCCCGTGACGGTGAAGCGAAGCAGGACAGTGTTGTCGATCTCGAGGTCGTCGCCCCAGACGAGTTCGGCGGAGTCTTTCCAGGTGATCTCGGAGTATCCGTCTCTCGGCTCGACTTGGCTTTCGGTGTAGACGGTCGCTGCCGCCCATGAGCTGTCGTCAAAGCCTGGGTCGGCCCAGCCCGCAGGCTCGTCCTCGATTTCGGACCGACAGGTCTGGCTTGGATTGGCGTCCTTTTCGCACTCGGGGTTCACCGGTCCGCGGTCGATCACCAGCGCTTTCCACTTGGCGTCGGTTGCAGCGACCACCTGACCGGTCGTGGTGTCGGTGATCTGTACGATGACGCCGCCGTCGCCGATTCGTTGGCGGTTCGTACCGATGTTCTCGAGGCCGGTGTCGTCTTCTTTGAAGTCCTTGGCGACGACACCGACGGTGAACGGGTACGACGCCTCGAACGTGATGGTCTCCGCGTTGAAGGAACGTTCGGTGTTGATCGGCACAGGATCTTCGCCCACTAACGCTCCGTCCACATAGAGCGCGAACCAGTTGTCGGCCCACACCTCGGCGGTGAACGTACGGCTGGCCGGCTGTGGAGAAGCGGTCGGCTCGGCGGAAGGAGGCGTAGATGCCGTGTCACTACTGCACGCCCCGAGCGTGAGCGCCGCCAGCGTCGCCGCTACGAGAACGAACTTGGGTCGGTGCATCGAGTCCTCCAGACGAACACGGGGCCGGTCCGAGCATATCAAGAGTCGCGTGCGATCTAGCCGTTCGCGGTCGCGCAGCCGAGCAACACGGGCAGCGACGTGGCGCGCACGATCCTGTCGGATACCGAGCCGAGGAGCATCCGCTTCGCCGTGCCGGTGCCACGGTGACCGATCGCGATCAGGTCCGCACTGCTGGACTCGACCACGTTGAGTATGCCTGCCTGGATTCGGCCCTTGCGAACTATGAGTTCGAACGGTACATCGAGTCCGTCGAGCAGAGCGCCGGCGTCGTCCAGCGCCTCGACGACAGATGAGTCTTTGAGTTCGAGTTCGGCTACCGAGGTTGCGGTTTGGTCGATCGCGGTCGCGTCGAATCCTTTTGCGACGTGCACCAAGAGCACGCGTGCACCCTGAGCGGCGGCGATGTCGGCTGCCAGCGCCAATGCGGTGCGTGCGTCGTCGGAGCCGTCGATTGCGGCCACAATGCAACCAAGGCTTGTTTCGTTGGGCTCCTGGACCTGTGCGCCGAGTAGGACGGAGGCGACCGCTGCGTTCGCAACCGTCTCTGAAACTGAGCCGTGCTCGCGCCGTTGAAACCAGCCGAGTCCGCGTCGACCCATCACGATCAGGTCTGCGTCGAAGGCCTGAGCGGCGTCGGGCACACTGACCGCCGGACTGCCGTGGGTCACGAGTTTGTGACAATTCACTCCAACGGCGTCCATAAACTCAACTGCCCGATCAATCGCTCGCGAGGCAGCGTCCTCGTCGATCTTCGGCTGATCGCCGGGACGCGCCGGTGATTCGGCAACACTCATCACGGCGACGTCAGTTGCTTGGTTTTCGGCGAGACTCGCGGCTAGGCGAGTCGCCTCGATGGCGGAAGGAGAATCATCAGTCACTATCAGCATTCGGGTCATGGTGAAACCCTATCGAGACAGCGGACGTCGTGGCCAGGTGAGAGGCGCAGCGTGAGGGGTCACGTGACCGCCCGTCTGATCACTGCGAGTATCCTCACCTTCGAATTCCTGGGTTCTGCTGATCCGACGGCGTGCCCTGCGGCAGTGGCGCGACTCGGAACTCGACCCGCGGCCGGTCCACGAAGACGAAAGCAGATGTGATGGCTGACCCAAGTGATCCTGTCGTCGAGCTGAAGGCGCTTTTGAACAAGAACAGAGGATGGGAGCGGCTGCTCGCGGAATCGATTGCCGAGGCAAAGCGGGAGGCCATCATTGGGATGGGTGGGGAGGCCAACTGCATGCCCGGCACCTTGCCCGAATACTTCGAGTACCTGGAGGACTTTGTACGCTGGGTGCCGGCGATCAATACACCGTTCAAATGGTTGCCGAAGAAGTCGGATCCGACCGAGGCCTCGAACATGTTGTCACTGTTCTATTGGCTGATCGACACAGGACCGGGCCGCGACCTACAAAGCAACGAGGCTTTCGAGAAGTGGATGGTGGACTTCGCCAACGACTGGGGCAGCTTCTTGGACACTCCCGAGTCGTTGACGAAGGAGTCTCTGGAGTCGTTCGAGAACGATCCGGCGTATCACATGGACGAGTACGCGCCGAACCCGAGCGGCTGGTTGACGTTCAACCAGATGTTCGCTCGTGAGCCCAAGCCGGGGATGCGTCCGATAGCGGGCGGCTTCGACGACCGGATAGTGGTCTCTCCGGCCGACTGGACGTTCAAGTCGAAGGTGTCGATCTCGGATAGGTCGGAGATCGTCGTCAAGAATACGCATACGTACAAGATCCTCGATTTGCTCGAAGCAAGCCCGTACAAAGACAGGTTTGCCGACGGGCTGTTCATTCACGGATTCTTGGGTCCGAGTGACTACCACCGGTATCACACGCCCGTCAGGGGAACGGTGCTCGAATCGCGCGTCGTTCAAGCCGACGCGGTCTTGGACGTTGTCATTGTCGACGGCCAGCTTTCGGCGCCGGACGGGACCGGCTACCAGTTCAGTCAGACCAGAGGTATTCTCGTAATCGATTCGCCCGTAGGCCTCGTCGCCATGCTGCCCATCGGTATGGCTCAGGTGTCGTCGGTGAACATGACGGCCCCTTCCGGCAACTACCTGAACAAGGGCGAGGAGTGCGGCTACTTCCTCTTCGGCGGCTCCGACATCATCATCATGTTCGAGCCTGGGAGCGAGGTCGTCATAACTGCCGCGCCGATGATCCATTACAACCAGGGCCAGTGCATCGGCGAGGTCATCGAGTCCGACGTCTGAGTTCGGCACGGCAACGAGACGCCGGTAGCTATCGACGAACCAGCCGTCGTAGAAAATTCCGTTTTGGTCATGTCCAAGCCCCGTCCGGCGGGCTGCAGGATGACCGATTCGGCTTCGAGCCGCGCCGCGATGATTTCCGGCGCATGACGACGCGACGATGAGCCGCATTTCGCGGTAACGCATCTGACATGTCGATGTCTTTCACTCGACCGTGTCGAGTCTTCTCGACAGCAACGGATCGCCTTACCGGGGCGGGCAGCGCTACGCCGGACCGATCAATCGGGGTATTGCCGAGTTGGAAACTCAGGTTCGTCACCTGGGGTTTCAGTACAATGTTCTGCAGGGCAGCATGAGCGCTGAAGGGGCACCGTTGTGAACAGATCTCCCGCCGAGGCGCTGTCGTGAAAATCCTCCACGCCGCCGATCTTCACATCGACAGCCCTCTTGGCGGCTTGACCGCGTACGAGGGCGCCCCCGTCGACAGGGTCCGGGGCGCCACGAGACGAGCCACAGAAAACCTCGTCGACGCCGCTGTCGAGCGAGAGGTCGATCTGGTGGTCCTGGCCGGCGACATCTTCGATGGCGACTGGCGCGACTACAGCACGGGACTGTTTTGGATCGGTCAGCTCGGACGGCTCGACGACGCGGGGATCCCCGTGGTCATGGTCGCCGGCAACCACGACGCTGCAAGCGAGATCAGCCGCCATCTCCCTCTGCCGCCGAACGTGACGCAGCTCTCCGAGTCGAGACCGGAGACGACGATCTTCGACGACCTCGAAGTCGCCGTGGTCGGTCAGGGATACGCCATGCGTGCGGTCACGACTGACCTCGCTTCGTCATTCCCGCCCGCCGATCCTCATCTGTTCACCATCGGCTTGCTGCACACGAGTCTCGATGGTCGGCCCGGTCATGACAGCTACGCGCCGTGCACGGTCGAGAAGTTGCGGAGCAAAGGCTACGACTACTGGGCGCTCGGCCACATCCACGAACGTGAAGAGGTCGATACTGATCCGTGGATTGTGTTCCCGGGGAACCTCCAGGGGCGACACGCACGGGAGGTCGGCCCGAAAGGCGCGACGCTCATCACGGTCCAGTCGAAGGAGGTCGAGGCCGTCGAGCACTTGGAACTCGACGACGTCCGGTGGCATTTCTGCGTTCTGAATACCTCCGAGTTGGAAGGAGTCGATGACATCCTGGACGCAATCGACGACCGCTTCGCCTCGATAGTCGACGAATCCGGCCAGCGCCTTGCCGCCGCCAGGGTAAAGCTCACCGGCGCCTCTCCTGCCCATGAAGAACTCTGGCGCGACCCGTACGGCTTCGAGGCCGCTGTTCGCTCTATCGCGGTGCGCACCGGGCGGATATGGGTCGAGAAGGTCGAGGTCGATACTGACCGCCCGGTCGACTTGGCTCGGATTCGCGACGACGATGTCATCGGCGCCCTCGCCGGCCGGATTGCAGATCTTCGTTCTGACCCGGCGATGCTGTCTGCCTATGAACCGCTGTTCTCCGATCTTCGCCAGAAGATTGGGGCTGATGCCCGCAGCGGTGACGACGCCGCCGTCGACACCAGGCAGATCGGTACGGCCGATCATCTCGCCGACTGCCTTGGCGCCAGCTTCGAGATGGTCGTGGCGCTGCTTGCCGAGGAGCAAGTGTGAGGATCGACCGGCTCGATCTCGAACGATTCGGCTGTTTCACGGACTGCTCTCTGGACCTGTCGGGGCCCGGTACCCACGTTGTCGTCGGCCTCAACGAGACGGGCAAGACGACCGCAATGGCGGCCATCAGGCAACTCCTGTTCGGAATTCCCGTGCGCAGCCCACACGCGTTCCTCCACGAAAAGCGCGATCTGCGGCTCGGCGCCGTGCTCCGGGACACCGGCGGGGAGCAGTTGGAGATCACGCGCGTGAAGCGACAGGCGGACACACTTCTGGATGTGCGGGGAGAGATCCTCGCTGAGGCGGTACTGGCCCGGTTCCGACACGACGTTGACGAGGCGCTCTACGCCAGCCTGTTCAACATTGGCCACGACGAGATCGTCCATGGCGGTGAAGCGCTCCTCGACAGCGACGGTGAGCTGGGGCGAGCCTTGTTCAGCGCGAGCCGAGGTACCTCCGATCTCAACGCCGTGCTCCGCAAGCTCGACGAGGACGCGGACGCCTTGTTCAAGCGCAAGGCATCCAAGCCCAAACTGAACGCCGCCATTCGCGGCTACAAGGAGGAGGCTGCTGATGCCAGCCGGTGCTCGACACCCGCCTCGAAGGTCGTGAAGCTGGACGATGAGCTGCGGGTCGCGAAAGACGCCCTCGATCGCACCGGCGCGGACCGCAAGGAGAAGGCCAGGCAGAAGGCCCAGCTCGAACGGATCCGGGCGGCTCGTCCCCAGCTGGCCAACCGCCGCGACTGCCTTTTGGAGAAGAGGGAGTCCGAGAGTCTCGGGCCCCTCGTCGACCCTGCCGTCGGGCCGCGGCTGGGCGAGGCTCAGGCCAAGCGGAACGACGGCGAGGCTGCCCGGCGTGCCGCACAGGCGGCGATTGGTCGCCTCGATCGCAAACTCAGCGAGCTGTCGATCGATTCGACGCTGCTCGGCCAACGCGACGCGATCGACCAGTTTCGTGCTGAGAGTGGCAGTTACCGCCAGAATCTCGAGGATCTTCCGGGGCTGGTAGCGAGGGCCGCCTCACTCGAACGGGACCTCGATCTGCTCGGTCGACGTCTGCCCGACGGCTGTCCAGTCGATCACGACGGGCAGTCGGGCCTCACCGTCGACCAAGAGGAGCGGATTCGGCATCTGGCTGAACAACATCCAGAACTCAAAGCGGCCCTCGAGCATGCCAGCGATCAGGCGACCGAGACGAAGAGTTCATTGGATGCGATCAGCGAGAAGCTCGCAGCGTTGGACGAGCCCGTCGACGTCGATACCCTCGTCACGGTCACCGCTCGTGTTCGCAAGGCTGGCGATCTCGAAGCAGTCCAAACCGAGATGTCTCACGAACTCGAAACGATCGACGCCGCCCTCGCCAGCGACATTGGCAAGTTGGGCCTCGGCGATATCGATCCCAGAGCGGTCGATGCTGTGGCGGAACCTTCCGTTGGAACCATCCGGCAGTTCCGCGATGAGTTCGCCAAGCTGGCGGGCGCCGTCGCTCGTCTCGAAGAAGAGATCAAAGATCTCGAGTCCCAACACGACGACGCAAGATGCGAACTCGCCGAGCTGCTGCGGGTGGAACAGCCTCTCAAGCCAGACGACCTCACAGTCGCCCGAACTCGACGGGATGAGGGCTGGCTGCTCGTTCGTGGCGTGTGGTTGGAGAAGTCAGTCGACCCGGAGGCCGTATCGGCATGGTCTGACGGCGGACTGCTCGTGGATGCCTATGAGGCTGCGGTCAAAGACGCCGACGATGTGGCCGACCGATTGCGTGACGACGCCAGCGCGGTAGAACACAGGGCGTCGCTCGAACGCAAGCTCGAAGACATCAACGGTCGACTCGATACTGAGCGCGGAGAGTTGGGCAGCGCCCGGCTGGCCCACGATGACACGAAATTTGCTTGGGCCGGCCTTTGGAAGCCGCTCGGCATCGACGCAGAGTCGCCGGATGTCATGGAGGTATGGCACGACGGCTTCCGGCACTGCGCGCAACGGTCAGATGATGCCCGGAGTCTTGCCGGCAAGATCGCAGGCCTGGACGACACGATTGCTCGGCATCGAGGGGACCTGCTCGCAGCACTGTCGGCGGTGACCAGGCTTTCGTCGGGCGACATGTCGCTGCTCGGCCTCCTCGATCACGCCGACCAGGAAGCTTCCGCGGCCGCGGAAGCCCGCCAAAGACGTGACAGCCTGACGAAGTCCAGGACCGAAACTGAGGTGCTCCTCCGACGACACGCTGGTGCCCGCGACGGTACGCGCAGGGCGATGGTCGAATGGCAGGACGGCTGGGCTGAGGCTGTGACGGCGCTCGGAATGGGCGAGACAGCCACCCCGAACGATGCGAACGCAGTTCTCAAAGCGCTCAGCGAGATCACCGGCGAGAGGCGAGAGTTCGAGGATATACAAGGGCGCGTCGCCGGTATCGAAAGCCGTAACGTCGCTTTTGCGGGAGCGGTTGAAGCGGTCTTGGTCAAGCTCGACGGCCACGACGACCTCGACGATGCCAGCCCAGACATCGCCGTCACCACGCTGGGTCGACGCCTCGACGCGGCCCAGAACATTGCAACGAAGCGCTCGACGACCGCCGAGGAGCGCGAGAGTCACGTGCAATACTTATCCGACGCCGACCTGGAGGTGGCCGAAGCAGAAGACCATATTAGCCAAATGGTCGTCGCGGCAGAGGTGGCCGACGAAGCGCAACTGTGCGAGGCGATCCTCAGGAGCGAGAAGCACGCCGCACTCGTCGGCCGTATCGCGCAGGCGGAAGAACACTTGCGTGCAGCAACGGGCCTGGCGATCAGCCAGATCGAGAGTGAAGCTGCCGAGATGGACGGCGTCGAGATCGATCCGGAGATCGAGGAACTCGACCAAGACATCGAAAGGATGGACGACACGCTCAAGAGCCAGGGTAAGTTGGTCGGCGAGCTGACCAAGGGGCGGTCGTTGATCGGCGCCTCCGGGGAAGCGGCAGATCACATGACTCGTGCCCAGCACTCGCTGGCGGCCGTCGTCACGTATGCAGACGAGTACGTCCGTGTGATCCTTGCCAAACAGATACTCGAGGAGCAGGTCAGCGTGTACCGGGACGAACACCAGGGGCCGCTCCTGGACAGAGCCCGAAAACTGTTTCGGAAGCTCACGTTGAATAGCTATCTCGGACTCGACACGGACACCGACGCCAAGGGTGACGCCTATCTGCTCGCCCGGTCCGCTGCCGATAAGTTGCTCGAAATCGGCGCGCTCAGCTCGGGAACCCGCGACCAACTGTACCTCGCGTTGCGGCTCGCAGCGCTGGAACAGTTCATCGACCGGCGAGGCCCGCTGCCGCTCGTTCTCGACGACCTCTTCGTCCATTTCGACGATGAACGAACAGCGGCCGGCTTGGCGGTGCTCGACCAACTCGCCGACCAGACCCAGGTGCTGCTGTTTACTCACCACGAACAGGTGGCAAACCAGGCCCGCGAGGTCATCGACGCAGACCGCCTCACCGTCCACCAACTGGCGTAGCCGACATGGCCTGAGCGGACTGAAAGCTGATCGCGAGCGTCGGACGCTTTGTCGATGATGAGCGACTGGTCCAATCGGACGAAGCCAGACGGATCACTATCTGACGTCTCGCGCGTGTGGTCCACGCCTCATCACCGGTCGGCGACGACATCGGGCTCGAGTCTTCGGCGTGCGTAGACCGCGAAATATGTGAGCAGTACCGCGTAAACGCCTACGACGCCGAGAATCACCCAGGGGTTGACGAGGAATACGGCGACCGCCGCCGCGACTGAAAGCGCTAGCGCTAGACCTGACGTCGCCACGCCTCCAGGCGTTCGATACGGTCGCTCCAGCTCGGGTTCTCGAACACGCAGGACGATGTGGCTGACCATCGTGAGCGCATAGGACGTGGTGGCGCCGATGACGGCTATGAGCATCAACATGGCGCCTTGGTCGGTGAGGCTCAGAGCGAAACCGATCACGCCGGGAACGATGAGCGCCCAGATCGGTACGCCCCGTCGGCTCGTCCGGCCGAGGAAGCGCGGTAAGTATCCACTACGGCCGAGAGCGAACGTCAGGCGTGAGTATGAGTAGATAATCGCGAAGAAGCTGGCCAAGAGTCCGGCGAGACCTGTGATGTTTATGATCCAGTACACGGCGTTCTTGCCGCCGTATGCGACCGGCGACTCGATCGCGGATAGTAACGGGTCTTCGACGTTTGCGATGACGCTCGACCCCCCGCCGCCCGGTGCCAGTACCGACGTGGATATCGCAAACAACACGAGGACGCCCATGGCGCCGAGAAGACCACGGGGCAGCGCACGTTCCGGCTCACGAGTTTCCTCGCTCGCGAGAGCGACACCCTCGATGGCAAGGAAGAACCACAACGCGAAGGGCAGCGCAGACCAGATGCCTTTTGGTCCGAACGGAAGGAACTTCGACGCGCCGAACGCGCCCGTCGGCGCGATGTCCAACAGGTTGTCGACGGAGAACTTCGGGATCATCGCTATCGCGAAGATGACGAGCGCGAGGACCGCGACTGACGCGATGATGAACATGACTTTGAGCGCTTCGCCTGCGCCGTATAGGTGGATGCCGACGAAGATCAAGTAGCAAGCGAGGAAAATCGGCCAGCCGCCGGTGCCGGTCAGTGACGAGACGTATGCGGCGATGAAGTTGGCGATCGCGGCGGGGGCGATCGCGTACTCGATCAGCATGGCGATCCCGGTCGTGAATCCGCCCCAGACGCCGAGCGCTCGGCGCGCGAACTCGAATCCGCCGCCCGCGACGGGCATCGCCGTCGCCATCTCGGCGAGAGACGCCACGATCGCGAAGTACATCACAGCCATGACGAGCATGCCGATCAGCAGACCGCCCCAGCCGCCCTCGCGTAGCGCGAAGTTCCAACCGGCGAATTCGCCCGAAATGACAGATGACACGCCGAGCACCACGAGGAGCGGCCATCCGGCCGAGCGTTTGAGCCCAGCGCTTTTGCCCCCGTCGGCCGAACGAGGCGGTCGGTCGCCGCCTGTCCTTCGACCATCGGATCCTGACACTGTTACCGCCCTAGAAGAATTTGTCCAGGATACTTGTTGTGATGCTCGCCGGGTCCGGGTCAGATGAGTAAATGCGCCAAAACGGCGGAGAACGCTTCCATTAACGGCGGTTAGAGGATCAAGAGTCGGAGTCGTAGCTGCTTTCTTCTTCGAGTTCGACGCGGAGGGTGTCGACAGTCCAGGTCGGGCAGCCGCATCCGAGGAAATCCCGGTCGCCGGTGAGGATCCCGGCACCGAGGCCGAGGGCAAGAGCAACGGGCGGCCAGTCGTTAGGATCGCGAGGGACTCTACGGCGGGCGATGGCTTCCATGTGTTCATGAACGACTCGCACCCAAACAGGTAACGGCTACGCCGCTATGGGTGGAGTTTCGCGGCTTCTCGCACGCTGGGACGGTCCCCGCCCCGATCTAGATTGGTTGTTGTGTCGCCAGCGGCGTCGGCCGGTCTCCCACAGGGCATATTCGGCCATTATCAGCGCGGCGGCTTGGTCTCTCGACATCGACGCGCCGCATTCGCATTCGTGATGGCGCACATCGAGTGTCTTCTTACGTTTTGTCCCGCATTCGGGGCAATGTTGCGACGGTGCGACCCGTCTGGTCGGCGTTTCAATGAATGGCAGCGCAGCTTCTTCCGCTTTCGCTTTTACCATCTTGTTGAAACGGCTGGGTGACCCGTCGAGAATCGATTTCGACAAGCCCGACTTCGCGGCGACATTCGTGCCAGGCGTGCCGACGGTGCCTCGGCTGCTTTTCACCATGTTCGACACTGAGAGTTGTTCGGTGCCGATGAGATATGCGCGGTCGACGATCTTCGCCGATTCTTTGTGCAGGAAGTCTTTGCGGCATTCGGCGACCTTGCGGTGCACGACGCCTATCTGGTCGACGACTTTCCACCAGTCTATGGGGGTCAGCTGGGGTCTCCCCAGGCTGACCTTGCGCGCTTTTGACCGTTCGAGTTCGGCGAGGCGAGCTTCGGCTTTACGGAACCAGCGTGGATTTGCGACGGTTGTGCCGTCGTCGAACGTGAGGAAATGTTCACATCCCCAGTCGTACGCGACGAGTTCGCCGCCGCTGCTACGTTTCGGTTCACATTCGACTGTGACCGACACATACCACTTGCTGCCTTTCCGCATGATCTCGCACGTTTTCGGTGTGCCGTCGGGCGTACGCGCTTTCCCGCGGACCTTCACCTCACCAACGCCAGACAGGCGGATACGGCCATGTTTCCAATCGGGGCCGGGTTTCACCGTCCAGCCGTCGCCGTGAGATTTGTGTCCCCAGCCGGAAAAGCGCCGTGCCGATTTGAACCGCGGAAAGCCGGCCTTGGCTGCGCCGTCATGCACACGCCGAAAAACTTGGGGGCAAGCCCCCAACTACCCCCAATATGTTGGGTCGACTCGTTTCAACGTGACCTGTTCAGACTGTGCGTTCAACTCAGCCCATTCGGGCATCGCCGCCCGTAACTCGGTCAAACCACGACACTGCTCCTTGAATGACACCGACTCGCCACACATCCGATAGGCGGTGACACGTTGCTCCAGTGCAGCGTTGTACAACATGCGATGCGATTCGAACATGCGGTCGAGTGACTGGGCTTGGCCGACGGTCGGGTACAGCCGATAGGTGATCTTGCGGAGCATCAAATCTGTCACAGCAATATCGTACGGTGAGCATGTGACAAAACGGGGGCACCCCGTGACAGGAATTAGCGTGGAGTCAGCGTGCAAGGATTCGAGTCTTCTGGTCGGTCACTGACAGTGGGTCCACCATTGTAGGGCGACGGCCGGTTAGGGTCCGCGATGTTGAGTGTCC
>SDBV01004568.1_pt1 | contig 19834 bp, 12 predicted proteins | sample 2277081 | NCBI WGS metagenome assembly SDBV01 (sample SAMN10402039, study PRJNA504765) | marine sediment metagenome | isolation source: marine sediment core GS10_PC15, 223 cmbsf | place: Arctic Ocean: Southern Knipovich Ridge | collected 2010
CTTCGGTTTGATAAAAGTTGGCGGCTGGGGCGGCATCGTCGAAAATGTCGAAGCTGTGAAACTGACCATGTTACGGCCTGCGAGTGACCCTGCAGGTTATCCGTGGTATTCGGTATTTCTGGGTTATCCCGTGATCGGCCTTTGGTACTGGTGTGCGGATCAGACGATCGTTCAGCGGGTACTTGGCGCGAAAGATGAAAACCATGCGCGCGTCGGCCCCTTGTTTGCCGGCTTCATTAAAATACTTCCCGTGTTTATCTTTGTACTGCCGGGCATTATGCTTGTTGCACTTATTAATCAAGGCCAGTTCCCACCCCTTGAAGATTCCAAAGATGCCTACTCATATTTGATCAAGAATTTACTTCCTACAGGTCTTACCGGCGTAATGGCTGCGGCACTTTTGGCGGCGCTTATGAGTACGGTCTCAGGTGCTCTAAATTCGATCGCAACCCTATTCAGTTACGATCTCTACAAACGCTGGAAACCCGATACTTCAGATAAGAAGCTTGTGTTCATAGGCAGGGTGGCGACCTTTGTCGCTATGATCGTAGCGATTGTCTGGTCAAATTATATAGGTCATTTTGAAGGCATATACCAAGGGTGTATTTCACTAATATGCTATGTTGCTCCACCGATAACTGCCGTTTTCCTGTTGGGTGTGTTCTGGAAACGTGCATCAGGCAGCGGTGCAATTGTAACGCTTGTAATAGGATCGATACTTGGATTTGTCGTCTTTCTGCTTGATTGGAACAAGGAATCGACCGGCTGGAATATACCTGCGTTGCTTGCAGGATTTTATCTGTGCATGATCTGTATTACTATCCACATCGTCGTTTCAATTTATAAACCTCACGTACATACCGCAGACAGCGAATCGCTTGTCTGGGGCAACCCGCTTGATTGCATCAAGGCCCCCGGCTGGAAAGGGATCGGGGATTACAGGATTCTGTCGGCTATACTTTTTGTCGTGATGGTAGTTTTGTATGTTATTTTTAGATAAAAAAAAAGGATTTATTATGAAAAAAACGATTATCTTTGTATTACTTATGGTGCTGGTCAGCGGATGCGCAGAAAAAGTTAAGCGGTACGGCAGCGTTATCGGTGTAAAAAAAGATATGCTGGCCAAGTACAAGGATCTGCACGCCAACCCCTGGCCGGAGATAAACAAACAGATCAAAAAGAGTAATATCCAAAACTACTCGATCTATCTGACCCAGTTCCCGGACGGGAAGTATTACCTTTTCAGTTATTTTGAATATGTTGGCGATGATTTTGATGCGGACATGGCAAAGATGGGCGAAGACCCAATGACTCGAAAATGGTGGAAAGAAACGGACCCTTGCCAGATCCCGCTTTCAAATAGACCAAAAGGCGAATTCTGGAAGAGCATGGAAGAGGTTTACCATCTCGAAAAAGAATAACATAACGATAATGCAAAATCAATATTCATAGGAGTAAGAAAATGAAAGCGAAATGTTTGCCGGTAATCAAAAAAGCTAATCCCCAGGCGCCTGTCATTGGAGTGTTCAGTCCGTGTGATCCTCGTATCGACCAGGCCAGCCGCACACGCGCCCAGAACGTTGTCTCAATGACAGCCGATACCATCAGCGGTTCTGTAACGCTTCCTGACAATACTCCTGTTGATGTGGTTTATTCCAACATCCTTATCGACAGCGAAGCACAGGCAGACATCGTTGCACAGCAGTTTAGAAAGGCCGGCGTTAACATTCTCATATGTGCTCCCGATACATGGGCGTTCCCGCAGTTAACGACGATCTCTCTGTTGCAGCAGTTCCCGAAAAACACTCCGATCAATATCACCTGCGGCAACAGCGGACCTAAGCCCGGCGTTGTATACGCGCACGCTTTGGCAGGAGCAATAAGCCAGTATGGCAAACTTGTTTCGCTTAATGTCGGCAACTGGCCGGACACAGGTATGAAACCTAAGATGAGCAAACAGACCGCGATAAATCTGATCGACTGGTGCTACGCCGCGGTTGCTGCCGTTGCGATACGAGGCCGACGTGTGATGATCTTCGGACATGACTCAATGGGTATGGAGACGGCACTGGCACATATTATTCCAACAAGAAACACATTCGGCCTTGAGATAACACGTCTCGACATGAAACTGCTTACAGATATGCTCACCAAAAAATCATACAAGCAAAAAGAGCTTAAAGAGCTAAGGGCATGGATCGACAAACACATCGGCAAACGACTCGTGCTAAAGACCGAGGCAGACAGCGAAAGGTTTAACCAGTCGCTTGCCATGTATCTTATCAACAGGGACCTGATGAAAGACCTAAACGCCATCGGCGGCGGGTTCATGAGCCAGCTTGAGTGGGGCAGCGACCAAAGAGGTATTCCGCTTCCGGTTGCAGATTGTATGGAGTCATTGTTTAACAGCACATTCGATCATAAAGGGCCCAAGGCTCCGTTGCCGTATGCCACAGAAGCAGATGCACAGGGCCTGCTTACAATGCTGTTTATGACATATCTTAGCGGCGGCAATCCTCCGCTGTTCATGGACTTTAGAAAGGTATGGGAGGGCTGGGAGATAGAGGCCCTTGCAAAGAAGATCGGCGTAAAGATAGATAAAAACGCCGACTACATCACAAAAGGTCTTGTCGACGGTGACAACTCCGGAAGTGCGTCCTTTAACTGGGCACAGAAACCGGGTGCGTCTTTGTCAAAAATAATGAAAAGTATTTCAATGCCCCTGGCTGATGCCGGTTACTTCCCCGGCGGCGGTAACAGCGTAACCTTCATGACTCCTGCAGGTATCGAAGGCATTGCCGGCAGAATGGCATACAGTGCATTGAATAATAAGTTCTGCATGATCTGGGACGAGGCTTATACAACCGAGGTTCCGCAAGAGCTTGGTACAGTTATGTGTGACCTGACGACTCCGGACTGGCCGCACACGTTTGTTGTGCCGAAGTATGCGTCCATGACAGAGTACAAACAGTACGCCCCAGCCAATCACTTCCATATGACATGGAACTTGCCAGTCGCCCGCCTGCAGCACTGGATGGATCTGACGGGAGTTTCGAGCGTGACACCATGGGCTGGGCGACCGAAATTTATCGAAGGTGTCGATCGGCCTTTGCCTTTGCTCCATTTAATTAATGGCAGTTAAAGATTAAATAGAAATATAAAATGAATTCAAGAGAACGAGTTTTGGCTGTTTTTGAACACAAACTGCCTGACAAGGTTCCGTGCTGGTGCGGAGCGTCGGTAGAGTTCTGGGTAAAGGCAAAGAAACAACTCGGTCTTGATGATGAGGAGCTTAGCCTGCGGTTTCGCGATGACTTCAGGCGGGTCTTTGCCGAATATGCAGGACCGGAGTTCCCACTGGAACATGAAAATGCAAAGTCCAGGACCATCTTCGGCATAGAACGCTATGGCATCGGGTGCGGTCAGCCGCTAAGCCATCCTTTAGCAGATGCAACTATTGCTGATGTTGGAAAATATCCATGGCCGGACCCTGCGTGGATGGATGTTTCAAAGATAAAATCAGCAGCGCAGGCTCATAATGGCCAGTTTGCGATCCTTGGCGGCGACTGGTCGCCGTTCTGGCACGATGCGATCGATCTTGTAGGTATGGAAAACCTATATCTGAAAATGTATTCCGAACCGGAAGTTGTCGATGCGATCCTTAAACATATGGTCGATTATTATTTCCAAGTCAGCAAAAATATTTTCGATGCTGCCTCCGATGTGATAGATATATTTTTTATGGGCAACGATTACGGCAGCCAGGCCGGGCCCTTGATGAGCCCGGATATGTTTGACAGGTTCATGGCACCTCATCAAAAACGATTGTGCGACCTGGGACATTCGTATGGTTTGAAAACACAGCTGCATTGCTGCGGCGGCTTCTACGAACTGATCCCAAGTTTGATCGATGTCGGCGTTGACGGTGTTCATGCTGTCCAGCCTTCATGCAGGGGGATGGGACTTGACAGGCTTAAATCCGAATTTGGCGATAAGATGGTCTTCAACGGTGCGATAGATTCGCATCATACGTTGATGGAAAAGGATGCCGCCGGTGTAAAGGAAGATACTCGTAAAGTGCTTGAGACTATGATGCCGGGTGGAGGATATATCGCAGGTGCAAGCCACGATACGATCCTGGAAGAAACTCCGGTTGAAAATGTTCTGGCGATGTTTGACGCAGTAAATGAATATGGAATTTATTAGTTAAGGATAAAAAGCAATGAAACGATATGGTTCTATAATAGGTCTAAAAGAAGAAAAACTCGACGAATACAAAAAACTCCATGCAGCCGTCTGGCCCGAAATTCTAAGCATGATTAAAGAATGCAACATACAAAACTATTCTATCTATCTTAGAAAACTTCCCGACGGGAACCATTACCTGTTTAGCTACTTCGAATACACCGGCGAAGATTTCGCGGCCGATTGTGCAAAGATGGCAGCAGATCCGATGACGCAAAAATGGTGGAAAGAAACGGATCCTTGCCAGCAACCCTTCACAGATAGAGCTGAAGGTCAGTGGTGGGCAGACATGGAAGAGGTTTTCCACATTGATTGATGCTTAACCTGCGGGATATGCGGATGCTGAGCGACCTGGGATTGGAGAAGGGATAATTACTAATGGTCAATTACGAATTACGAATTTGAAGAACCAGCCATTCGGCTGGGGCTGATCAAAAGGAAAAGAAACCGCGGATTTCGCGGATTGCACGGATTGTTCCAGCCTACGGCTGGATAAAATGCTGTTTTGCCACAGAGGAAGAAGAGGAAAACAGAGAAAAGAAAGGATGTAATAAAGATGAAATTAAAATGGATACTGCCTGCCTTGAGCATACTGTTTTCGGCTTGTACAAGCTCATTAACGGTTCCGACTATCACTACGGAAAAAATTCCTAACGAGATCAGGGCCCAGCAGGTCAAGGATATGGAACTCGGGATGTTCGTCTGCTGGTCGTTCAGCACTTTCTCGGGATATGAATGGACAAGGGGCGTAACGGATGTGTCCTATTTCAAAGCGACAGGATGTGATACCGATCAGTGGTGCAAGACGGCCAAAGAGGCGGGTATGGATTATATTTTGTTCCTGACAAAGCATCACGACGGGTTCTGCCTGTGGGACACGGATACAACAGATTTTAAGGTTACAAACAGTCCGCTTGGCATCGATGTTCTCGCCAAACTGAGAAAGTCCTGTGATAAATACGGCATTAAGCTGGCATTGTATTTCTCGGAAGGTGATTGGGACTGGATAGAACAAGAGCTTCCAAAAGATGGAATGGTGCCCGGGAGTAAAGAATGGGGAAATCTCATCTGGAAGTCCTCAAACAAACCGGACCTTAAGAAAAAGCAGTTGGAGGAACTTTGCACAAAGTATGGTCCGATCGAATTTTTCTGGATGGACCACGCCCAGGGGACCGGCGGTCTCGATCATAAAGCGACAGTTGACTGGGTACATAAGTTTCAGCCGAACACGTTTGTGGGATTCAATCACGGCGACCCGGCGGGGCGGATCGTCCTTCGTGAACGTGGGCGGGCCGGAAAATTAGGTGACGCCAGCGCAACAAAATACAATAAGGATGCCGAGGCCTCATACTCCGGATACCTTGCCGCGGAATTTACATATCCGATCCTTCCGACCCATCATGGCGGTGCGCAATGGTTTTATTCACTGCCGAAACATGACAACCTTTGCCATTCGGCTAAGAAACTGTACAAGGATTACTTTGGTGCCAGGAAATACGGCAATATATTTTCGATAAATGTAGGACCTAACTACGAAGGCAAGCTGCGTGATATCGATGTAAACACCCTGCGCAAGGTTGGGGAAATGATCCGAAGCGCCGGCTTTCGCGGAAAAATAATTTATCCCTGGAACGCCACTACTGCGATCGTAAAAGCCGGTGACAGCTTTACCGTCTGGTTTGATGCCCATGCCGGTCAAAATATAACGAACGTTGTATTACGCGGTCCCTATAACTCGGTCTCTATACCAAAAGTGACCGAAAAAACAGGTTCCTGGGTATACGATAAGGTCTCCGGCAACACGTATAACACCCGGATCACCGTTCCCGTGCCGGCAAGTACCCCGGAAGAACGTTACGACCTGGTTTTGAATACTTCGGCAGGGCAGGTGATTTCCCAAAGTTCGGTTAAGGTTGTCAGGAAATACAAGAAGGATTACACCATCTTCCATATATCCGATACCCATATGGCCCAGGGAGCAAAGATCAACGGTCATCCGCAGATATTGTTTAAGATATCAGGATTTGTGGATATCGCCAACATCATCGGACCTGAAATGGTTTTTATTACCGGCGATGTAATTAATGACAGTGTCGGTAGGTTTCCTGACCCCCAGGAAAGAGCCGACTTCTTTTATAAAGGCCATAGGCCGGGAGGGGTAAAAGGGGTGCACGGTTTCGATGCTGCCGCTTTTTCGGCGGCTGGTAACCATGATTTTCTGGAGAGAAGTCAGCCAAGAAGCGGTCAGTATGATGTGAAATCGAAATTTTGGAATAAGTATCACGGCCTCCAGTCGCATCATTTTGAGTATGGCAACACCCGTTTTATGGTAGTCAATGACGGCTGGGTTGGCTATAATTGGGACCATCAATTAGAGGATCACATTTCCTGGCTCAGCGATGTTGGCCCGGGCAACCTCAGGGTAGCTGCCTATCATAAAAGTGAGGTTGGTATAATGGGAGAGTGGGCAAAGAAGATCGATCTTGGATTGGCTGTGATAGGTCATAATCATCACCTTGCTGATAAGAACCCGTATAATCTGGGCGGCAAGAAGATTCAGTATTATGCAGATTCTGTTCGTGAACATTTTCACTTCAATTTATTCAGGGTTGATGGTAATGGCAACTACACCGTTGTAAACAACGAGGTGGCTATTGATAATTGGGAGGAAGGTTTTTCTTCTACTACGTTCGAGCGCAGGCTAACATTGGAATACGCAAATGACAATGACGGAACCTCCATGGCAAACACCGCGACCCTGGTCAATAAATTCGATATTGGATTTCCCAGGGCCCGTGTGCGTTTTGTAATGCCAAAGGGTGCTTATGATGTTTCAAAAGGTGTTGTCGAGCAGGTCATTGAAACCGATGTGGTAAGCGTTATTGATGTACGTGTTGAACTCGAAAGTAATAGCACGACTTTGATAGATATAGCATTGTCAAGTTCATCCGATTTATGCCCTGACGATCCGAAGAAAACATCGTCGGGTCTGTGCGGCTGCGGCGTACCTGAGGGCACATGTGCAAAACCAGCTCTTACCGCTACCAATGGAAGTGGAGATGGCAATTATGCTCCTTTAGAAAATGTAGTGATCACAGCAGATCCTGCTCCGGCAGGTCAGAGGTTCGACGCCTGGGTAATTAATTCGGGAAGTCCTTCAATTTTAAATGTCAGGGAATCTACCACTTTATTAAGACTCGGTGTTAGTGCTGCCGAAGTAACTGCAGCATATAAGGATCTTCCTACGGTAAATGAAGCTGTTTTTGTTTCTCAGGTCATACCGGAATTGGTACCGGGTGAAAGTGTTACCGTAAGTGTTACAATGAGAAATACCGGAACAACTACCTGGACACAGAATGATGGATATCAATTAGGAAGCGTCAATCCTGTCGATAATACAGCATGGGGATTAAGCCGAGTAAGCTTAAATAACGGGGAAACTATTGCACCTGATGCCGAAAAAACTTTTACGTTCAGTATCACGGTACCAACTGCAGAAGGTGTTTACAGTTTCCAATGGGAAATGGTGCAGGAAGGTGTTGAATGGTTTGGTGACGAATCAAACATTAAGTCGATCAGAATAGGGGAAAGTGGAGATTATTTCGATGATTGTGATACCCGAACAGGATGGAACTCGGGAGGTAGTTTAAAACTTAACAATATTGATAAAAAGCAGGGATCAAACTGCCTTGAATTTGAGGGGGGTGGTCCGGATGAATTCCAAAAAGTATTTTCAATACCATACAATTCCGGAGGTTCTGCTGCCGGTACGATAGTGCAGTTTTGGTATTACGTTTCCGATCCCTCTAAAATGGAAGAAAGTAATCAGGTGGAAATAGGCAGCGGCGGTAAAGCAGACTTCAATGAGTACAGTTGGACCTTGGGCGGATTGTCCGAAGGATGGAATTTTATTAGCTTAAAGATTAGCGATGCCGCTAAAATGGGCAACCCTGATTTAAGTGCGATCAATTGGTTTCGTATTTACAGATTCAAATCGGGCAGTGTTACTACTATGATAGATGCCATTGAGATACTGGATCTTAGTGCCGGCAATTAGGTGTATGTCGCCGCTAAGCAATATAGATAAGGATATAAAGAAAGGCGTTTTTGCGGTATAACATAGATAAAAGTTAACAAGCTTACTTGAGACTCATAAAATGAACAGACGAGTTTTTTTAAAAGCAGTTTCGGCCGTAGGGATGTCATCTCTGGTTGGTGGCTGTTCGTTTACTGCTAACTTTAAAAAAAGCTCAAAGCCTAATATCATTTTTTGCCTTGTAGATGATATGGGTAAAGAAGGTGTTAGCTGTTATAATACAGATAAGCCAAACCTGACGCCGGTGATAGACAGCCTTGCAGCCGATGGCATCAAATTCGATAACTTCTACGCGATGCCGCAATGCACGCCTACACGTGTTGCGTTCCTTACAGGACAGTATCCTTTCCGGAACGGATGGGTCAATCATTACGATGTGCCCAGGTGGAATCTTAAAGGCTTTAGCCCTAAAACCAATCCATGTGTCGGTAATGTTATCAAGTCCGCCGGCTATAAAACCTGTATTGCAGGTAAGTGGCAGATCAGCGATTTCAGGGACGAATCCAACATTCTAAACGAATGCGGGTTTGACGAATACTGCATGTGGACCGGCGGCGAATCGAAAAATCCCAAAAGCAATCGAAGATATTGGGATGCGTATATTCATACCAAAGACGGAAGCAAAACATATAAAGGAAAGTATGGCCCGGACGTGTTTACTGATTTCATCATTGATTTTATCGAGCAAAACAAAAGCGAGCCAATGTTTGTATACTACCCGATGGTGTTAAGGCATGGCCCGATAGAGAAGCAGCCGTCGGGGGTCAGCCCGGAAGAATATATCGATCATCTGGTCGGAAGAATTGTTGCTTCGGTTGAAAAAAACGGAATAAAAGATAACACCATTATTATCTTTACCACCGACAACGGCAAGCACAAGGGCAAAACAACCGAACTCGGTGCTTGTGTTCCATTGGTCGTAAACTGTCCCGGGATCGTTCCGAAAAGCGTGGTGACCGATGCATTGGTCGATATAACTGATTTTCTTCCTACCTTTGCAGAAATTACCGGGGCAAAGATTCCGGGCCAATACACGTATGACGGCAGATCATTTGCATCGCTTTTGACAGGCAACTCTGCCGATTCGAAGCGCCGGTGGATAATGGCGATGGGCGGTCATCCGTGTGTCCGTCCGAAAAAAGGCGGAGGGTCTTTAGAGGGAAAGAACAAACATGTATACAGGGATCGCGTAATTCGTGATAAGCGGTATAAGGTATATGTAAACACACAAGGAAAGATCGACAAGCTGATAGACCTAAAGGCCGATCCGAAGGAAAAACAAAATATCATAAATACAAAGGACCAAAAGGCCCTGAGTGCTTTGCATAAATTTGAAAAGGTTTTAACGGGATTTCCAAATAAAGATAACGATCCAAGATATTATTAAGACAGTGGGGTTAGATTTATGGATAGACGATCGTTTTTGAAAATAGCAGGGTTTTGTTCTGTAAGTGTTATAGGGAGTACATTATCGGGATGCGTTGAAAGTGTAAGCGTGCAGAGAACGGCTAATCGGTTCGCTGCGCGAGGTAAGCAGCGTCCTAATTTCCTGTTTTTGTTTACCGACGATCAGTCGTTCAACACCGTCGATGCACTGAACAATACGCAAGTTAAGACGCCTAACATAGATCGGCTTGTTCGCAAAGGCGTGACGTTTACGCATTGTTTCAATCAAGGTGCGTGGGGCGGTGCGATTTGCATTGCCAGCAGGGCGATGCTCAACACCGGGCGATACCTTCGTGATTGCGGAGGGAATGAATGCGGCGACTATCCGCTTTGGGGGCGCGTCTTAGGCGATGCAGGCTATGATACGTTCATGACGGGCAAATGGCATAATGGCAGCAATGCACTTAAAAAAAGCTTCAAGAAAATCGGTCCCGCCGCCGTCGGCGGCATGCTGCATTCAAAAGATCCCAACGCTAAAGAAAACAAGAAAAAGGGTATCGTAAACGATCCTTATGATCGGCCGCGCCAAGGAAATTCGTGGAGCCCCGATGACAAATCGCTTAAGGGGCACTGGCTTGATAAAGACGGCACGAAAGTTCATAGCAGCAAAGTGTATGCCGACGCTGCGATAGATCATATTGAAAATATGGCTGCCAAAAGCGATGATCCGTTCTTTATGTATGTATCCTTTAATGCTCCGCACGATCCTCGGCAGTCGCCTAAGAAATTTGTCGATATGTATCCGCCGGACAAGATTAAAATACCTCCGAATTATCTGCCCGAGCATCCTTTCGATCAGGGCGATAACAGGCTTCGTGACGAGAAACTCGCTCCTTTTCCTCGGACGAAAGAGGCGGTTGCGGTACATCTTAGCGAATATTATGCGATCGTTACCCATGCGGATCATCAAATCGGGCGGATACTTGACGCGTTGGACAAAAGCGGCAAAGCCGACAACACGATCGTTATTTTCTCGTCGGACCATGGGCTGGCTGTCGGTCAGCACGGCCTGATGGGTAAGCAAAATCAATATGACCATTCGGTAAGAATGCCCTTTGTGATCAGCGGCCCGGGCATTTCTAAGAATGTTCGTAGCGGCGCGATGATCTATCTGCAAAGCTGTTTTGCAACGACATGTGAGATGGCGAATATAGAGGCTCCTGAAACATTGCAGTACCCAAGCCTGACCCCGCTGCTTACGGGTGAAAAGAAAAAGTTATATGATTCAATTTACGGATCATATCGTCATCTCCAACGAATGGTTCGCACGCACAGGTATAAGTTGATCCGTTATCCAAAAGCCGGCGAGGTTCAACTGTTCGATCTTAAAAAAGACCCGTGGGAAATGAGGGATCTTGCTGAGGATGCAAAGTATAAAAATGTGCTTAAGGGCCTCAATAAAAAACTTAAGTGGTGGATGACGGAAACTTCCGATCCACTCGGCAGAGATTTTACTGGCTGATTTACTTACCCACCAATCTGTCCGAATAGCTATGCTGGGATATGGGAAAATTCAAACGTGATCAGTAAAAATTCAGGAGATCGGTTGGTTATTGTTTAACTCTATTTTTTGTTTTACGTTCTCAAATGGGATTATACTGACAAGCAGGCCTTTAGAATGAGGGTTCCATATGGTACTGAGATGTTTTTTTTTGCCAAAAATCTCTCAAAAACGAACTATTTTGTAAGAAATCCCTACTTTTCGCATATACTTAATGAGTTATTGGTGTTTTTGTATCGAATAATCAGGTGGAAAAATGAACAACCCAAGCAATCGAACAGAAGAGATCGCTGTTCTATGGACCAAGGCGCAGCCTGCGATCTCCGCTTTTGTTTCTTCTATCATTCCCGACTTTCAGGATTCCGATGATATTCTGCAACAGGTGGCTGTGGCGGTTATAAAGAACTACGATAAGTATGACAAGAACCGTCCTTTCATTGCGTGGGCGATTGGCATTGCCAAAAATGAGGCCCTTATGTATCACCGTAAGAAGTCACAACACAAGATCATATTTGCTACAGAGGTAATCCAAAAGATCGCGACGATCTATGAAAATGAATCCGAAAAATCCGAAGACAATCGAAAAGCGTTGAATGTTTGCATGAAAAAACTTAAACAGCGTTCGAGACGTATGCTCGAAATGCGATATGTCAGTGAGCTTAGTACCGAGCGTATCGCTCAGAAACTCGGTATGACTGCCAGTTCAGTTTATACAACTTTTCACAGAATCCGTCTTGCACTGCGTGATTGTATCAGTCGTGAAATGTCATCCATGGAGGTAAAATAATGTTTGATCCTGAATACACGATCACTATGTATTTTAATGACGTCGAGGCTCTTACACTGTCCGACATCGAACAGCTTTCAGAGTGGATCGAGCAGAGCGATGAAAACGCCGCCAGATTCGTTCAGGCGTCACTTGTGCATCGGGCCATTTATGACTACCTTGTCGGGGCTGATGCCAATAGAAACATTATGTTGGATATGGAGGAGGCGGCTGCTGGCGGCGGCTCTGCCGACAGCGGCGTCATGCTGGATATGAGCCAGCTTGCTGAGTGGGAAGTGACCTCTCCTGCCGTTGAAATTCCGGAAGAAGAGCGCGGTGAAGAAACAGATCCAGTAATTCGTCCGGCAAGGAAGAAACGGCCGGTAAGTAAATTCCAGATATTCACGCTTATCATGAGTGCTGCGGCAATGATTTTCTTTGCGTTGTTTATAAAGCTTGCTCCGAAGCCATTGCCCAGCGTTGAAGTTGCGACGCTGGTTGACCAGATGGATGTTCAGTGGGGCGATCCTGCGATTGATCTTGAAAACGGCGAACGTTTATTGAGCAATGATTACTCGCTCAATTTGAAAAAGGGCCTTATCAACATTGCCTACGACCAGGGCGTTACGGTTGTGGTCGAAGGGCCTGCATTGTTTGAGATCGAACGGTCGGGCATTTATCTCGAATACGGTCGTCTTTACAGCCATGTATCAGAAACAGGTACAGGATTCACCGTCAACACTTCCACTTCGCAGTTTGTTGACATGGGTACAGAATTCGGCGTCAAAGCCGAGATCGACGGCTCCTCGGAACTGCATGTGACCAAGGGGAAAGTTCAGTTGTTTGCCGGTGTAAGCGGTAAATCCAGAATCAGTCGAATGGTGACTGAAAACAAGGCGGTGCGATATAACGCTAAAAGCGGCCTGCTAAATGATATTCGAATTAAAAAGAATGTTTTTGTTCGGAAGATCAATTCCGAATTCAATCAGATATGGATGGGCCCCAGTCCGTATGAACGGGCCGTCCTGAAAACCGGCCCGTCGTATTACTGGCGGTTTGACGGTGATCAACAAGGCCTGCTGCGGGATGAACTGAATCCTCGATCGAACGACGAATATAAACTGTTCGGATCACTGGTTTACAGTGATGGTCCCGATCTGGGTGCTGGGAAAAACGTTGCATTGCGATTAACCGGCAGCCAGGATGATTATGCGATCTTGCGTGAATGCACAGATGAGGTCGACAATGCAGACGGTTTTACGATCGCAACGTGGGTTCGCCCAGAGAAAGATCGTTCTGTGTCTAAGAATAATATTATCATGCGTTTCAGGGGATCAACCGGCAAGTTTCAGGGAGGGGGCAGGTCTCTCTGGTTTGATAATAAGAATCGGTTTGGGGTTTATTTAACCCATGGGCAAGCAATAAGCCAGGGTCAAGGAGCAGTCCGTTCAAATCCTGTTGCTGTCAATAGATGGCATCATGTTGTTGTTGCTTATACAAATAAGGATCGACTCAGCTTGTATGTAAACGGCAGATTGGAGGCCAGTGAAAGAATTATTGGGTCTACCGGTATCCGTACTAAGGATATGCAATGGTGTATCGGTTCGAGTAAAAGCGAAACACGTGGATCATTTGAAGGATCGATCGATGAGATCGGTCATTACGATCGGGAATTGTCGGCCGAAGAAGTTCGAATGCTGTACGAGGCAGTTGGTCAAAAATAACAAACAGTTTTTGCTATAATAAAGAAGGAGTATTGATGTTAAGAGCATGGATCGGTCTGGAGAACTGATCTATATATAACGGAGCACGGGTAATGATGTTATTAAACAAGCAACTCAGATCAGTGTGGACATTTTTGGAGCCGCTTATAGGCGGTTTGCCTCCACCGGCACCTAAGCTTATTTTTCTCGGCAACATCACAAGCGAATCAGATTGTAAACGCACTTTGGATTGTTTCTGTAAGTGCGATAAATACCAATTTTTTTTGAAAGGAGAGGTTTTATGAAAAAGTTATTGTTGTTAATTATTGTAAGCTTGGTGCTTACAGGTGCGGCAAGTGCCTCAGAGACCTGGACGGATGGCGACCCCGCCGATTCCCTCTGGAGCACAGTGGGTAACTGGAACGATAGTATCCCCCTCATTGGTGACTGGGCCAAAATCAGAGGCACCGTAGACAATCCTGCGTATATCGTCGACGGCATAGACGCAGTGGCTCAGAAGATTCACTGTGGATATTCAGAAGGGGGAGCCATTGTCATGTATGGCGGAACCCTTACTACAGCCGAAACCATACTATTAGGCAAGCAAGGTGGTGCCGGTGAATTTCATATGCATGGTGGCTACGTAGATTGCAAGAGAGATCTTGAGGTGTCAGATGGCGGTCCGGGTCTCTTCATTATGACCGGTGGTCTTTTTGACCTTACGCGTGATTTCGACATTCCGGACGGTAGTACAGACGCTGAGGCGCATATGAGAGGTGGTATTTTAAACGTTGGTGATGATATAACAATGGGTCCCACCGGCTCGCTGAATCTGGATCGTGGTACTATTAATGTCAATGACGACATTACCATGACCGGCGGCGCGTTAGACATCACATTCGGGACGCTGATAATAGGCGACAACAGTCCGACGACTAACGTCGTAAGGCTTGCGACTTACATCGGCGACGGGTGGATTACCGGTTTTGGCATTGTCGGCAATGTGTCCGTAGTCGATGATGGAGACGACCTAATCGTTACAGCGATTGCCGACCCACTGCTTCGGAATCCTACGATGGATGAATGGGTTTATCACGGTTCGACTTTGAGCTGGACCAATCTGCCTGCGAATGTTGGCAGTGATGTTTGGGTGAATGTCTATTTTGGTAAGACCGATGACCCCAACAGTCCTGAATTGGTTGCCAGTAAACAGATAAACAAAGTCAGTCAATCCGTTAATACGAGTTCTACCGGTGACGGCGAGTACATATGGCGTGTTGATACATTTAGTCATGGCCATCCCGATAGCGATATCTACAATTACGGCGACGATCCCAATGTAAATGGGGTGCCCATTGACATAGGTATGACGATGTACTTTAAGGCATACGATGATTTTCCACCTACTGCTGTGGAGATTACCTCCACACCTCAGGTAACAGCGAAGAATGTTGTGATTTCGTTGAGTGCGACAGTTACCGATGATAATGTATCAGCACAGACCATTGTCTGGACATCAGATATTGTGGGCGCCGTATTCACTAATAAGGCATATACGTATCCGACTGCAACAGCCGACGTGACGTATGCTACAGCTGTGGGTGCATTTGATGTGACAGTATCGGTTAGCGATCTTAGTCCGCTTGTCGAGCCTGATCCTACGGATTCCATTACGCTTCAGTGCCTGGAAGATGCATGTGCGGTAGCTCGGTATTTGAACGATCAAAACAATATACCACAGCCTTCGGAAGATATAGACGACGACTGTGACTTTGATCTGGATGATCTGGCATTGCTCGCGGCCGATTGGCTCGTGCCGTATGCAATAAGCGTACCTACTGTGATTCCGCCTGCGGTTCCGTAAACAGCATGGGTATCTGTAAGTGTGATAAAATATGATGTTTTAATTATATACTCGAAAGGAGTGGTTTTATGAAAAAGTTATTGTTTTTAATTATTGTAAGTTTGGTGCTGGCAGGTAGCGCGAGCGCCCGCTTGGAGTGGACACCGGGAATTTTGGACCCGAACTTGGTATTGGCGGTCGGCAACTGGAACGTTGCTGCTAACTGGACTGCTTTTAGCCCAACACCAGCAGCTGCTGTTCCCACAACTGTCGACGAGGTTCGAATTAATATAGATTATGTCCCGTGTTTGATAGACTCTGACACTGATGCTGTTTGTCTGCAAGTGAAGGCGGGCGACAACGGCGATCTGGTTGGCGGAGTAGCCGTGCTAACGATTGAAGGGTCCTTAACTACGTACACTACTGATTCCTGGTCCTCTTCCGGTTATAACAGGCCGTGTATTATAAACGTTGAACCAGGCGCTTTCTTTGACAACGGATATCGTGTTGGAGTTGGCTTGGTCGCTTCAACTGTTCCTGCGGTGGCCTCTGTCCTTAATATTAACGCCGGTACCGTGTACGTTGGCCAAAACCTTCAGCTAGGTACTACCGGTCAGCCGGCGGCGGGTCACAAGGGACAGGTTAACGTTAACAGCGGTCTATTGGATGTAGACGGTAATCTTCAATTTAGAGGTCTGGACTGTGGTTTTATTGACATCACCTTTGGAACCGTGATTTATAGTGGTAACGTTACGGTTGGATCAGGTAATGTAGTTACACCCATAGCTGACGTTATCGCAAGCAACAATATAACCGCTTTTGGCGGTGCAGGTACTGTCGTCTATAGTTCCGATGGTAGTGAGATAACCATTACAGCTACCGGTGATCCACTGGCTCGGTATCCTGACAATAATCTATGGTTAGCGTCCGGCGCCGATATACCTGGAAGCTGGATTAATCTGGATTCGATCCCTTCCGGCGGTGACGTTTGGGTGGAAGTTTTGCTTGGTTCTGCCGTTGACAATCTTGCCTCGTTGGGTGCCCCGGTCAAAAACAAGGCCGCTCAGGCTCTTCCTAATACTGTACCGGGAGTCTACCACTGGCAGATCAATACCTATCGTCATGGCGATCCGGCTCACGATCTCTACATCGACGGATACTACGACCCCAATGTCGATGGGGTGCCCGTTGACCAAGGGCCCATTATGACGTATACGTCAAGCAATGATATAGCACCTGCGAATCTTCTGTTTACCTCTACGCCTAAGGTTACATGGATAGGTCAAGAGGTTACGGTTACAGCCACTGTCGAAGATGATGGTGTATCACCTCTTGATGTTGACTGGACAACGGATGAGAATGATCCGAACTACACAATCACCAATGAAACAGTGACCGGGCCAGTTTTAGGTGTATACACTATAAGTGCAGATGTAACGATTAATTATCATTCCGGACCGTTTACTGTGTCAGTGACGGTTGGCGATACTGTAAATGTCGCAGCGGTTTCTGGTACCCTTCCTGGGTTTGATTGTGCGATGCATGAATGTCAGGCAACCGGTGTGGCTGGAATATTTGCCCTTTATCCGGCAGACGTTGTCAGAGACTGTATGCATGACAACATAGACTTCCATGCGATCGGTGCCAAATGGCTTACAGATTATTTAGTAGCGGTACCTGCTAATATCCCGTAATAGGGACAACAACAGGTTATTGACTTAAATCGGGTGCCTGGGATAACCCCAGGCACCCGATATTTGAATTTAACATCATTTTGGTTAGTACTGACGACTAACTATAGGTTGGCCCGGCTCATTTATGAGCCGGGCCATGATTTTCTGTGATCGGTTATATGGTCACAGAACGGAATTATTATTTATAAAAGCGTGAATGGGAAATCCCCGATAAATATAGCAGTAAAGTAAAAGTATAATCTAATAATTTGGTATAATAATAATAGTGTATTTTTCGTGATTTTCAAAAAACACCCTTGTTTTTGGGCTAAAAACGGGGAAAGGTGCGTTTTTGGGCTAAAAAAGGCTACAAAAAAACGCAAAAAAACACAAATATGAACAAAAAAACACAAAAACGAACAAAAAAACACAAAAACGAACAAGAAATGGGGCGATAATTTGTTGGAAAAACTTGTGTTGAATAGAAAACTGATTTGTTTAATATCTCTGGTTTTGATCATTGCTCTATCTGGTAGTGTTCAGGCTGTTGATACTGATTTCGTGGATACCGGCGACCAGCTCTGGAGCACCCCTTCCAACTGGAACACCGGCAGTGTTCCAACCGCCGTCGACTGGGCCAAAATTTCAAACGTCTCGCCCGTCCACCAGTCCGCGATTATCAACAACGGATTCGATGCTGTGTCTTTGAAGACGCACATTGGATATACAGCAGGTGGAACCCTGACGGTGGATGGCGGAACCCTTACTACGACCGGCAATGACCTGTTATTAGGAAAGAACGGTGGGTCCGGGACACTTAATATGATCAGCGGCACCATAAATTGTGGTAAAGACCTCGAGGTGGGAGGCGGCAATCCGGGTATCATCAATATGACCGGCGGTACTATTAACGTTGCACATGATCTCGATATTCCGGAGAGTAGTGGTTCAGCAGCCCAAGTGAATCTGGATGGTGGAACTATTATCGTCAACGGCAATTTAACAATGGGTGCCACCGGCTCGATGGACATCGCCGGCGGTACGCTGATAGTTGATGGTGATGTTACGTCTTCCATCAACAGCCATATCACCAGCGGCTGGATCACCGCTTACGATGGCGTCGGCACGTTTGACATAGACACTACTATCAATCCTGGCAAAACCACGGTAACAGCTTTTTTGCCCTCTGTACCGCCGACAAAAGCTACAGATCCAACCCCCTTAAGCGGCGCAATAGATGTATCGATGAATCCGATGCTTTCATGGATAGCTGGTTTTAACGTAAGCTCACACGATGTTTATTTTGGCACGGACCCGACACCCGATGCCGGCGAGTTCCAGGGAAATCAAACCGCTAATACCTTTAGCCCGGGGACTCTCATTCCAAATACCACTTACTACTGGCGGATAGACGAAAAGAATGCTTTCGCCACAGCTACCGGCGATGTGTGGAGTTTTACAACAACTGCCGAACCGCCGACAAAAGCTACAGATCCAAGCCCCTTAAACGGCGCGACAGATGCATCGATGTATTCGATGTTGTCATGGTTACCTGGTTCCAACGCAAGCTCACACGATGTGTATTTTGGCACCGACCCGACACCAGATGCTACTGAGTTTCAGGGAAATCAGGCTGCTGAAACATTTAACCCGGGGACTCTGGCCCTAAATACCACTTACTACTGGCGAATAGACGAAAAGAATGCGGTCGGCACAACCGGCGGCGATGTGTGGAGTTTTACAACAACTGCCACTACATCTGTAATTGTAATTGTCCCTACGGGAACCGATGATGATACCGATCTAATTCAAAATGCTCTGAACGGATTGCAGGCGGGTGACACGCTTCAGTTAAACGGTGATTTTATACACAGGAGAACAATCTACCTGGTATCTAATTTTACGTGGATTCTTAATGGGACACTTACTTTAGCTCCAAACTCTGCGGGTAATCTTGATGATTATGGCTCGCGGTATCCAGGTTTTGACAACAGCCGGTCAACAGCTATTGCAACGCCTGAGGGTGCAACAAACATTGATATGTCGGGGGGTATTATTTATGGGAATGGTGATCTTAATGGTGAGGCAAACGGTCTTCCCAGGGTACGACAATTAAATTGTGTTTTTGTAGAAAATAGTTATTTCCATGATATGACTATTGAAGACGCTTCAGATGATTGTTTCACTCTTGGTTCTGAAAGTCATCACAATATAGTTGAAAGAGTTATCGGCAGACATGCAGGAGGAGTAGTAGGGAAAATAGGCGGTAATGCTTTAACCGATGTTGGCCATCACAACACATGGATCGATTGTATTGCTGACCAGGGGGGCAGTGATGGATGGACACCAAAATGCCAGTATAGTACATTCATCAGGTGTATAGCTTCAAATAATAACGGCCCTGGTTTTGGAATGTATGCTCGCGAGGAAGGGTATGCCGGTAATGAAGACGTAGGAGCACATATTATTGGTAATCGATTTATTGACTGTGTGGCATATGGAAGTAAAAAAAGTTCTGGGTTTAGTTTTAATATTTCGTCTAATTGCCCCGGCGCCATTAT
>SDBV01004569.1_pt1 | contig 19832 bp, 14 predicted proteins | sample 2277081 | NCBI WGS metagenome assembly SDBV01 (sample SAMN10402039, study PRJNA504765) | marine sediment metagenome | isolation source: marine sediment core GS10_PC15, 223 cmbsf | place: Arctic Ocean: Southern Knipovich Ridge | collected 2010
CAAATTTTAGAAAAATGCATATCTTAATTTAATTTTTCAAGTAATAAATTTTAGATAATTTTTTTCATTTTCTAAATATTTCTTTAAAAGAGTTGTTTTACCGACTCTTCTCAGTCCATAAATAACAACTACCTTTTCCCTTAGTTTCATATGACTTAACTAAAGTTAGAGACTCTCTTGGAATATATATGTATTACCTAAATTATATAAAATACAGTTATTCTTTTATCTGAATTTTACTAAATTAAGACATTTTTGTATCTGAATTTATAGAAATTCAACGCAAAGAAATGATAAACAAAGACTTATGTAAAACAGAAATTTCGAATTATTTAAGCTATAGAATCGTTCAGATCTCTAAAATCCGTAAGCGAGTTTAACACTCCAATAACTATCCCTTTTATTCATGAATTGGCCATCTGGGGAATATCCATGGTGGTATTCTCCAAAGATTCTAATTTTTCTACCGACACCTTGAAGTTTTGACCATTCATAACCTAAAAGATAAGTTCCGTCTAAGTGAAAATCATTAAGCTGCCAATTTCTAAAATAGGTCGCCACAAAGAAAGTTCCATAAAGATTATGATAATAGATTTTAGAACCCCAAAAACTTGCTTCAAACCCGTATTCAATGTATCCGTGTTTCATTGGAAAGGTTCCATCGCTATGTAGAATAACCCCTGCTCCTGCATATAATCTTAGCTGCTCGTATGCTTGATATTGAAAAAACAGATCTACAGCTTCAAAACTCGGGTTTTTTCTATCAAAGCCTGGATTATTTACTAAAAACTCATCTCCTAAATGAGAAGAGATATGATATAAACGTAGTCTCCAAGCCCATTTATTTATAGAATAGACAAGAGGAATCCCACCGTAATAATCTGTATTAAATAGAGCTGTTCCTCCGCCGATATTTGGTTTTGGATTCATATTAAAAACAGACCAAATACCCGCTTCTACTCCTATTTGAACATCAGCATGCCATCTAAAGACATCGAGCCATCTAAAGATAGGAAAGTCATCTCCTAGAGATACTGGAACAGCTGTTTTACCAGCTACGCTGTCACCACCTCTATAACCGATTGAGTAAATAACTTGACGAGGATTTGCAAGCATTGGCTGGAAAAGCACTGTTGCTTGAGGAAACCAAATACCATTAACTTTTGGTCTCATTACATATTTTTCTCTTGCCTCTAGCTCTTCTGGAGGAACTCCATTTATTACAACGACTCTTTTAACACCTGGAACATCTTTTAAAAAAGAGACGATACTAGAAGCCATGAGTGCATTTTTTGGCACATTAGAAAGCCACACATTTCTTTCTTTTACTATAACTACGACTTTATATTCATAAAAATGCATATCTACTAAAGCTTGTAGATAACCTTCAAAATATTGGTCATCAGCGCCTTCAATATTTTCATTTGGGATATTATCTGATCTATTTAGCGCAACATCATCTGAAGTTTCTGCAAACAAAAGGTTTGCCGATATAAAAAAAAGAGAAATAAAAAATTTTAATTTCATCTGTCTCTCCAATGCGGAAACCCGGTACTTTAGTTCCGGGAGGAAGCATTTGTTTAAAATTTAAAAACTTACCGGGAAAAATGGATGCTAATAAAAAACATCCCTGGTCCCGGTGCCAGTAGTGCGTATCAGTTACTATTGGAGTAGATAACTGAATCCGACCTCCTCTCGAGAAGTTAAAACAGGTTTTTTCCTGTACAACACTAAGTCTTTAAACTTTGTTTAATTGCACAGCAGAGAGCAAAGAGCTGAGGTGGCACTCATTGGTCTGTTGTCTTTTCTCTGTCTTAACGGCTACTAACATTATTTTAAATCTCCCTGTTAGTTCTCTGGTCAACCAGTTGCCCTTGATCCTCACGGTTCAAGCCCCTTCCTTTAGGGAGGTGATTGACGTGCCTAACCTACTATATCCATATATATATATGTAATAAACTTAAGGTTTTAAAATCAATTGTTTTTATTCACGTAAGCAAAAAACTTTTGATTTTTAAAGATTAAATAGCAGCTAAAAAAGCAAAACATAGCTCCGATAAGAAAGATAAATGGCAGAGGAATGAAAAGAGATAAAAAGATTCCAAAAGCAGGAGCAATGCAGCCTCGAATAGCAATCATAAGAACGTTAACTGATGTATATTTTGAGCTATTTTCTTGTTTGGCAAAAATAGGTCCTGATAGATTCCATAAAAGATGGGAACCAGAAGATGCAATTCCATATAAAATAAAGGCTACATAAAACCACAAAATATTAAAGCTAGCAAAAGGAAGTACAATCATAAAAAGAGCAAAGGAAAAAAACATGATTGCAGAGAGTTTCATAATAGATGTTTTAGCAAAATATTTACCCCATAAAGGAGAGACTACAACAAAGGCTAAATCTTTAAAGATTAATATAGCAAAAGCATATTCTTTGTGAGATATATTTAATTTATCAACTGCAAAAATAATAATTATAGGCTGAATTAACATGAGTCCAAAACCAGCAATCATATAGCCTAGTTGAAAAAAAGCAAAATCTCTTCTAGATCTTAATAAAGATATCCCCTCTTTTATTGGCTTTAAAATGCTAAGTTTTTCTTTTTTTTCAGTTAAAGTATTTTTATTTTTTAAATTCACAGGAACTTTAGAGATAATCCAAATATTTACAAGAGCAAATAAAGCAGCTATAAAAAACAAGTTTTTATACATTAGAGTATCTTTTTCTAAAAGAGGACCTAAAATAAAAGCAAGAATAGGTCCAATGAAATAAGCAATAGATGTCGTATATGAAAAGATTTGATCTCTTTTTTTCTCTTCAATATTTAATTTTACAATTTCCATCCAAGCAGGTGTTTTAGCTCTATAAAAAAGCATAAAAACAGAAGAGGACAAAATAACTAACCAAATACTATTTACAAAAGGAAAGAAGAAAAACAAAAAAAACGATAAAAAAGAAGCCCACAAAAAGTTCACTTTTAATTTATCTTCACGATTAAAAACATATGAGCTCCAAAAATAAGATACAAAGCCAAGAATTGGGCGAAGCATAGTTATTATGGCTAAATGAAAAGCACTAGCTTTTAGATCTTTTCTAAGAATGAATATCGTTAAGCCATATAAGCTAAACAGAGGAGCATTTAAAATCGCTGTAGAAATTAAAGCTGTTTTCGTTTTTTTTAAATAATTATTTTTTGATATTTCTAACATACTTTTTTTTAATAAAATTTATAATCATGATAGCTCAATTTCTTCTTTTTTAATATATATCAAAATTTTTAAATAGAAACTAAATAGCTAATCTAATACTTTTTTCTTTAGAAATATCTTTTTTTTGATAATATAAAAAAAAGTTTAAAGGAGAAAAAAATGTCACTTCCATCTAGTTTTTCATCAAATCCAGATCAAGATCCACACAAGTATTTTAAAAATTTAATTATTGATTTCAAAAAAGAAGTAAAAGGAGCTGTCGACACTGAAGCTTTAGAAGAAAAAATGTCTATGATAATTAATGCATCTAAAGAGATGCAGTACACAGATAATCATAAAAAAAGTATTTATCACAAACCCGAGACTAAAAAAGCCTTAGATAAGCTTTTCTCAGAATTTGATAGATATATTTTAACAATTCAAAAAAACCCATCAGAAGCTAATGCTCAGGATCTATTAGATGCTATAGCTATTGTAGAGACTTTGATCTCAGAGAACGATATTTATTAAAAAATATTGAATAATAGGATCTTATAATTTATTATAATTGTTTACTTTTCTAGGGGCAGTAGCTCAGTTGGTTAGAGCAACGGACTCATAACCCGTTGGTCCCAGGTTCAAGTCCTGGTTGCCCCATTGGTTTTAACTTATTGTGATAGAGTGCATAAGGTTTGTTATGATGATAAAAAATCATTAGAAAAAACCGCCACAAAACAAACTGTGGCACTCATATGGCACACCAAGACCCTATACACCACAATACATCTCAGCACATCCACTGTTCATCTCAACAAAAAAGGAGCTTGAGCAGATGGCTACTATTCAAAAACGTAAAAACAAAAATAAAACTTTTAGTTATCGAGTTATGATTCGTCCTAAAGATGGCCTTCCACCGACTTATAAGACATTTCCTGCATATCAAGAAGCAAAAGACTGGGCAATTGAAGAAGAAGCTCGACGAAGACAAGGAATCTATTTTCCAGAACAAGCTAGAAAAAAACATACCTTATCAGAATTAATAGATAGATATATTGAATTAAATCTTCCTTGTAAAAATAAAAACTCAAAAGATACTCTTCGTCATCTTTATTGGTGGAAAAACAAAATTGGAAAATTCGCTCTCAATCATATAACTCCTGATCTAATTGCAAAACATCGAAAAGATCTAATGGCAGGGATTACTTCAAAAGGCACCCCAAGAGCTCCTGCTACTATAAACAGATATCTTGCTTCGCTTTCTATTGTTCTTAGTTATGGAGTTAAAGAATGCGGCTGGCTTTCAATAAATCCTATGCTTCGAGTTTCAAAATTAAAAGAAGCTAAAGGAAGAGACCGAGTTCTCTCTAAAGAAGAGAGCGAAAGACTTATTAAAGCTTGTTCTCAAAGTAAAAGTCCTTTTCTTCTTCCTATAGTCACTTTAGCAATATCTACCGGCATGAGACAAGGAGAAATATTAAAACTCACTTGGGAAAATATCAATCTTGAACAAAAGATCCTTTCCCTTAAAGAAACAAAAAGTGGCTATCCAAGATCTATACCTCTCGTTGGCAGTGCCTTTAAAGAAATTAAAAAACTATATCAAAATAGAAATCATCATAATTCTTTTGTATTTCCAAGTAAAAAACGATTTGGTGAAATTTCTATAAGAAAACCATGGGAGACTGCCCTAAAAAAAGCAGAGATAGAAAACTTTCGATTTCATGATTTACGGCATACATTTGCAACATTTGCAGCTAAAGGAGGAGCTTCAAATCTTGCACTGGCAACCGCTATGGGGCATCGTTCATTGTCAATGTTATCTCGTTATACACACATGGATGTTACTCATACAAAACAGTTATCTGAGTTTGTAGAAAAAACACTTTTATCAAATTAATATGGAATAATAATGGCTTTAACAAAACATCAAAAATTAGCAAAAGAATTACAAAACGTCTTTATCAGACTTAAAAAGTTTTACGATAAAGTCACAAAAAATCCAGATTCCATTCAATTTTGTTTTAGTCCACTTTATCTATGTACAATATGCCCTCGTTGCATAAGCAATCCTCATATGACAGAAAATGCATTACAAACAATGGTCAATGTTACAAAACATGGTCTAATTCATTTTTCTCCTAATCAAGAGTTACGTAAAATTTGTTTCTCAAAAATAATTATTGGAATTGCAATTTTTCCTCCATCATATAAAAAATCTAAGATTAGAATGAACGTAGTAGCTATTCCATGGAAACTTGAAATCGAAAATACTTCTAAATCTTTAGACAATTTAAAAAAAGCATACAATACAGCTATTCTTTATTGTGCTTCAGAGAATGAAATGTCTGAATGGCTTGATTGGTTTGAAAAAGACGATAGAGCAGGCTCTCTTACAATTATACATTTAAAAATTATTAATTACCAAAGAGAACGAGCTATTCTAAAAAGAAATCACTCAAAGACTTCTTATCAGGATTTTAAAAAAGAAATTATGAGATTTTGTGGGAAATGGAAATTAGATAAATCAATGAAAACATTATCTAATACAAAATTTGCTCCTAATAAACAAACTTCAATCGCAGAAGCTTTTGAGAAAGTATTTTATTCATTAAAAAAAAGAACTGAAAGACATCATGATGAATTTAAGCGACACTGGAAAAAAGCTCTAGAAAATCTAATCTTCAAAGACTTAAATTGGTCTCAAAAAAAAATAGATGCTTTTATTGAAAGGAGGTTCCCAACAAAAAAAATAAAAAAAACAAAAGAACGATGGAAATCTAGCAGAGCGATAGATCGACAAACTTATTCAAGTTTTATTCAATATTTTTCAAAAAAGTTCCTCAAAAATCCCCTTTTAAATAAATGTTACGGAGAAATTGTTTTATACCTATATATTGCAATACAAGCTGCACAAGATCCTGATATTTCAATTACAGAAAAAAATATGTTAGAGTTAACAACTGCAGAAATTAAAGATAATACAATTCATATATGCAACCAAGAAATAGAGATAACTGAAGGTTTAAAAAATCTTTTAAAAGCTTTTATTGATAAAAATGCTTTGCAAAGACAACAAAAAATATTTCCAAACTTAACTATAGACAGATTAGAAGACATTTTTCGCAAAGCCTCATCTGAAATACTTCCTTCTAAAGATTCCCCTATATTACCTGAAGCCTTTCTAACTTTTCCCCATTCTCAAGATAATATTCGAATGATTGCAAAACAAAGAAAGGAAATGCAAAAAGAACCTCCTAAAACTTATTATAAAAGCCCTTCTATTAGAGAGATCAAAAAAACTGTTTTTAAAGATAAAGAATCTTAACCTAAACTTCCTTTTAGAATAAAAAAACACGGAAATTGAGAACATAATTAAATAAAACAAATTCTATCAATTTATCTTGAACTACTACCTTCATTCATCTACATCCATTAGAAGACAACCAGCTGGAATGTAAACATTTTCACATTTAACCATTCCTTTAGTTTTTTTATAAATTATTTTCGCAGTTTTCTGTGAAACGTTTTTTCCTGCAAATATTCTATAAAGCACAGGATGACTAATCTTGCAAATAATAGAAAATTCTATTGTTGTGATGTTGATTTGTTTGAGATATTCTCTTAATTTCATAATTTTCTAATTCCTTTATAGATGATATAATATAACACTCCCAAAATTAGAATTCCAACAAAATAATGAAAAGAAATGCAAAAACAAATTTATTCCCATAAAGTAAAGGCTAAATCTTCCTTCAAATCAAATCTACAAACAACTAAAAAATAATAACTTAAACACAAACATTCTTTTATATTCCCGATCGTTACCTTTAGTGGTAACGAAATAAAAGATCTATTGCGATGAAATGATAGCTGTTTTTAAAAGATAAAACCATTTCACACATAATGAGGAATACTATGAAGGAAGAAAACAACTACATTTACTGCACTGTCAAACAAATAGCGGAAGATCCAAGCTTTTGCTTCACAGTTCCAATGTTAAGATACTACATCTTACATGCCCATAAAAATGGCTTAAAATCAGCTATTAGAAAAATAGGAAATAAAAAATTAATAATCAGACGAGATCTTTTTATCAATTGGATCGAAAAGCAAGAGCGTCGTTAATTAAATATAAAATAAAAAAAACGAGCCGCTTGAAATAGAAAACTTACGGCTCATAAAATAAAAGGTTTATTATGGATATTATAAAAGATTTTACAAATCAAAATCAACATCTACTTCAACCAGATTTAAGAATGGCAAAACGATTTTTAACCACCTTAACTCAATGTGATGAACAGGATAATTGTTTTGCTTTTCAGACATTTTTAGATAAAAAAGGATCTCAGGATAATCTTACTAGAGTATTTACAGGAAATTTTGAAGAATTTGAAAACACTTTAGTAGAATTGAATCAAAAAGAAGCAGGTATTTTTGTCTGCATAAATAAAACCAATGGTAAAGGAAGAAAAGCAAAAAACATCATTGAAGGAAGAGCTTTTTTCATTGATATCGATGAAGGAATCTTAGATCCAATTTTTAAAGCACCTATTTCTCCTCATATCATAGTTGAATCAAGTTCCGGTCGATATCATGCCTATTGGATTGTTGAAAATATCAATTTAGAATATTTTTCAGACATCCAAAAACAGCTTAGCAATAGATTTAAAAGCGATCCGCAAGTTAATGATCTAAGTCGAGTAATGCGTCTTCCTGGATTTTTTCACCATAAAAAAGAACCTTTTTTAACAAAAATTATAGAAGAAAGCAAAGAACTGCCTGTTTCATTTGAACACTTTGTTAATGCCTTTAAAATAAAATTGCCTTTAAAAACAAATTTCACTCCTACAGACAACTTCAACAATGACAATATTATTTTAAAAACTTTAAATGTTCAGGGGATGTTAATTGAAAAACAATCACATCCTAAAGGATGTTGGGCAATTCAATGTCCTTGGAAACATTTGCATTCGACTGAAGATAAAGGAACAAAATATTATGAACCTAATACTAATGGATATACTGGTCATGGCTTTAAATGCTTTCATACTCATTGTAAAGATAGAACAATCACAGACCTTATGATTTTCTTAGGTATTCAAAACAAATCCAATATTCAAGTTCCTCAACCCCTGTTTAGAGTTATTGTTCCCTCAACTCAATTTCCTGTAAAAGCTTTGAGTCCAATTATTCAAGATGCTGCAGAAACTCTTCATCGAATAATTGGAGCTCCTTTAAATCTATGCGCTCAAAGCGTTTTAGGATGTGCAGGATTAGCAACTCAACCTTATTTCAATGTTACAGTTGATGGAAGAATTTATCCATTAAGTCTTTATATGATATCTGTTGGAGAATCAGGTGAAAGAAAAACAGGAATCGATAATGTAGTTTTAGATCCTGTACGCTCTTATGAAAAAGAAATGTTAAAAGAATATACAGTAGAATCCCAAAGATTTAAAAATGAATACGATCTTTATGAAAAACAGAGAAAAATGCTTATAAGTTCTAGCGATAAAGATATTGATGATTTAAATGATTTAGGATTACCTCCTTCTGCTCCACTTGATCCTGTAATGATTATTCCAGAACCTACATTTCCGGCTTTGGTTGTGCATCTATCCAAAAGCGTTCCTTCCGTTGGCCTTTTTTCCTCTGAAGGAGGTCAACTCATTGGAGGTTATGCAATGAAAGAAGAAAATCTTCTAAATTCAGCTGCAGGATTTTCTTCCCTTTGGGATAAAGGCGAAATCAATCGTGCAAGAGTAAAAGATGGAGTCTATAATCTTTATGGAAAAAGAGTCAGTTTAAATTTGATGATCCAACCAATTGTTGCTGAAAAGTTTTTTTCAAATCAAATTCTTATAGGACAAGGTTTCTTTTCTAGATGCCTTATCTGTTGGCCTGAAAGTACTATAGGTACCAGGCCTTATCAAAAGGAAAATATTTTCGAAAATAGTAAGATTAAAGAATTTAGATTAAAAGCTATGGATATACTAAATTATAAACTTCCTATTATTGAAGGCTCCAACAATCAATTAAATCCTATAAATGTAACATTAGACAAATCAGCATATGAACATTGGGTCCAATTTCATGATGAAGTAGAAAAAAACATGCTCCCTGATGGTGATTATTATCAAATCAAAGCTTTTGCCTCTAAAATACCAGATAATGCACTACGTATAGCCGGCATTTTATTTGGATTCAATCAAGGTCCTAATATAGATCACCTTAATAGCGAAGAAATACCTCTTTATTATGTTGAAAATGCAATAAAAATTGCTCAATTTTATCTATCAGAAACTCTTAGAATTCATGGGATATCACAAATTGATTACGATTTAAAAGAAGCTCAAAAATTATTAGATTGGATTAAAGAAAAAAAATTAAAAACATTTCCTACATGCTATCTTTACCAATACGGCCCTAATTCAATAAGAGATGTAAAAAAAGCTAAAAACCTTCTTGCGATTCTGCAAGAACATGGATGGATAAAGGGTCCTGAAAAAGGTCAATGGGAAGGCAAAAGTTATAAAGACCTATGGGTTATTATAAAACCTTGAGTTGCTAAATCTGCTAATCCTGCTAAAAATTAGCAACTTTAGCAGGATTAGCAGCATAAAGGAGAAAAAAATGACATCATTATCAAAAATTAAAACAAACAAAAAAAATGCCTTAAAATCAACAGGGCCACAAACATCTGTTGGAAAAGAAATTTCATCAAAAAATTCTTTAAAACATGGGCTTCTTTCCAAAGATTTGATCATAAGGGAAGAAAAGCCTAAAGAATTAGAATTGTTTAAAAATAATATATATACATCCCTTCACCCCCAAGATCCTATAGAAGAACTTCTAGTTGAAAAAATCATCGGCTCTGCTTGGAGACTAAAAAGAGTTTTGCAAGTAGAAAATGAGCTTTTTCAAGAAAAAGGGTATCCCGGATGGAAGCAGCTCAACCAAGCTTTTAGAGGTTATGATAGCGATTGTATAAAAAACCTTTCTAGATATGAAACAATGTTAGAAAGAAATTTTTATAAAGCGCTTCATGAGCTTCAGAGAATCCAAGGAATGCGTTTGGGTCAAAATGTCCTTGCTCCTATAGCTGTAGAGATAAATTCTCCCGATTAAGTTGGGTTCGTTTCGTATTTTTTTTATTTTTCTATCTAAAATCTTTTCATTTCTTATAAAGAAAGATTTTTAAACTAATTAACAATAGTTAATTTAAAATTATAAATTAACTCAAACAATTTAATTTAGTTTATTTATATATTAATAAGCATGTAAAATACAACGAATGAATAATGTTATCTCAATTTAATTAAGTGGTAATTATTTTTTAAATTTTCTATTTAGCAGATATATATCTCTTAAAAAAAACAATTAACTTAATAAAGCAGCATTACTAGGAACAATATGTCTAAAAATGAAAATGAAATTAACATTCAAGAAAATGTTCATAAATTGGTTAATAATTTTTCTAAAGATAATTTTATTTATGATTTCATTAAAGCATATGGATTCCGCAAATCTACAATTACCCGCTTAAAAGGAAGTTACAATTTAGCCAAAACAAAAAAAGACCTCCTTTGGAAAAACAAGCTGTTTTTTAAAAGCACTTCGGAAAAAGACCTCTATTTTACAATAGATAACCTCAAGAAGGATTCTCTCTTACTAAAACATAACCCTCGCTTCATAATTGTCACCGATTACAAAACCCTATTATCGATAGACTCAAAAACAAAAGACACTTTAGATATTCCAATCAGTGAATTAGAAAAAAATTGTGAATTTTTCTTTCCCTGGATTGGTAAAGAAAAAGTTAAGCAAAGACATGAAAGTTTTGCAGATATCAAAGCCGCTGAAAAAATGGCTAAGCTTTATGATACAATAAAAAAAGACAATCCCTTTTTAAATCAAAAAAAAATCCATTCTTTAAATGTATTTTTTTCTCGTTTATTATTTTGTTTCTTTGCAGAGGACACTGGAATTTTTGAAGAAAGCCTTTTTACCAATTCAATAGCTTCTCACACAAATGAAGATGGCAGTGATCTAAGTACTTATCTAACAAAACTATTTAAATCACTTGATGTTAAGAAAAAGACTTCTTATTCAAAATTCCTACAAAAATTTCCTTATGTTAATGGAAAGCTTTTTGCTGAAAAGTTTCCAATCCCCAAATTTTCAAGATATTCAAGGAAAATCCTTCTTGAATGCGGAGGATTGAACTGGTCATCAATCAATCCTGATATTTTTGGGTCTATGATTCAAGCAGTTGTTGATCAAGAACAACGCGGAAGTATGGGTATGCATTATACTTCTGTAACAAATATCATGAAAGTTATAGAACCTTTATTTCTTAATGAACTTGAAAAAGAATTTAATAAGTCAATTTCAAATCATAAAAAGCTTCAAAAACTACTAAAAAGATTAAGTAATATTAAGATTTTTGACCCAGCCTGTGGATCAGGAAATTTTTTAATTATAGCATATAAAGAATTGCGTAGTTTAGAAATAAAAATTTTTACACAACTTCAAAAAATTAGTCATCAGCTTTCTCTCCCTTTATCCGGTATTTTTCTTACTCAATTTTATGGAATAGAATTAGATGATTTTACTCACGAAATTGCTATTTTATCATTATGGCTGGCAGAACACCAAATGAATGTTAAATTTAAAGATACATTTGGTCGAACAAGACCATCTCTTCCTCTCAAACAAGGGGGAAATATCGTTTGCGGAAATGCTACCCGATTAGATTGGGAGAAGATATGTTCCAAAAATATAGAATCTGAAATTTATATCCTTGGCAATCCACCATACCTTGGCTCTAGCATGCAAAATAAAGAACAAAAAAAAGATCTAACATTATTATCCAAAGACCTCAAAAAATTTAAAAATTTGGATTATATTGCTTGTTGGTTTATTAAGAGCGCAAAATTTATCAAAAACACGAATACACAATGCGCATTTGTCTCAACTAATTCTATTTGTCAGGGAAGCCAAGTAGGTCTACTATGGCCTTATATTTTAAAAAAAAATATTGAAATTAGCTTTGCTCATCAATCCTTTCAATGGGAAAATAATGCAAAAAGAAACGCTGGAGTAATCTGTGTAATTATAGGAATTAGATATAAATCAAATAAAAAAGCACAGCTTTTCATTAACAATCTTTCTCGCAATGTAATCTTTATAGGTCCTTATTTAACAGAAGATCTTGATGTAATTGTTCAAAAACAATCCAGACCAATTAGCAATTTACCAAAAATGATTTATGGAAATATGGCAAGAGATGGCGGTTATTTATTATTATCTAAAAAAACAAAAGACACTCTTATCAAGCAATATCCTGAATCCTTGCAATTTATTAAACCACTTTTGGGTTCAAGGGAATTCATTCAAGGTATTGAAACTTATTGTTTATGGATACACGATAAAGATCTTAAAAAAGCTAAAAATATCCCTCCTATAAATGATCGATTAAAAAAAGTTTCTTCTTTTCGGAAAAAAAGCAAAGCTCAGTCTACCATCAAATATGCAGCTTTTCCGAATCGTTTTAGCCAAATCACATATAATAACACTCCTTCAATTATAATACCTCGTGTATCTTCTGCGCGCAGAGACTATATCCCTATGGGATTTTTAAATAAAAAAGCAATCATTTTAGATTCACCTGCAATATATTCTTCTCCTGATCCTTACATTTTTGGAATTATCTCATCAAAAATGCACATGACATGGGTAAAAGCTGTAGCAGGGAGATTAAAAACAGATTATCGTTATTCTTCTTCACTATGCTATAATACATTTCCCTTCCCTGACATATCAAAAGAACAAAAAGAAACCATACAAAATCATGTTTTCAATGTAATTGATGAACGTCAAAAATATCCTGATAAAACTATATCGGAGCTCTACGATCCAAATAAGATGCCAAAAGGGCTGCTAAAAGCTCATCGCAGCTTAGACCTCGCTATTGAACGTTGTTATCAATCTAAACCATTTAAAAGTGATGAGGAACGGCTAAAATATCTATTTAAGCTTTATGAAAAAATGATTCAAAAAAAAGACAAGGAGAAGAAAGGTGCCTAATATCGTCGATGTCGCATATGAGCAAACTGGTCAAAGTACAAAAACAAATACAATGGGCATGCGTGAAATGCAAGAAAGGGTATATTCTGCTAGAGATGCTCAATATTTATTAGTTAAGTCCCCTCCCGCTTCTGGAAAGTCTCGTGCGTTAATGTTCGTTGCCCTTGATAAGCTTCTTAACCAAGGGTTGAAAAAAGTAATAGTTGCAGTCCCTGAAAAGGTTATTGCAAGTTCCTTTGATCAAATAGATCTTAAATCGAATGGTTTTTTTGCTAATTGGAAACCTACTCCTAATTATAATTTATGTAGTCCCGGCGGAGAAAAAAATAAAGTTCAAGCTTTTCTGCGTTTTTTAAAAAGCGATGAGCAAATTTTAATATGTACTCATTCAACACTTCGTCACGCCTTTGAAGCTATAGATGAACAACAATTTAATGATATTCTTTTAGCAATCGATGAGTTTCATCATGTTTCAGCTAATGAAGACAATCGATTGGGAGAATTCTTACGATCTATAATGAATAAATCAACTGCTCATATTATGGCCATGACAGGCTCTTATTTTAGAGGAGACTGTATCCCTATTCTTTTACCTGAAGAGGAAGCTAAATTCACCAAAGTAACATATACTTACTATGAACAGTTAAATGGCTATTCATACTTGAAATCACTCGGTATAGGGTATCATTTTTATCAAGGACGATATACATCAGCAATTAATGAAATTTTAGATACAGATAAAAAGACTATCCTACATATACCTAATGTCCAATCAGGTGAGTCAACAAAAGACAAGCATAATGAAGTTGATACAATTCTTGATGAGATAGGGACTGTTTTATATGAAGATAGCAAAACCAATGTTATATTTTTAAAAAGACATATAGATGGGAAAATTTTAAAAATTGCAGACCTTGTAAACGATACCCCATCCGCTCGAAATAATATCACATCATATTTACGCCAGATGAAACACCCTGACGATATGGATCTTATTATAGCCCTTGGAATGGCTAAGGAAGGCTTTGATTGGCCTTTCTGCGAACATGCTTTAACAGTAGGTTATAGAGGTTCATTAACTGAAATTATTCAAATTATTGGTCGTTGCACTCGAGATAGCAGTAATAAATCAAGAGCTCAATTTACCAATTTAATTGCCCAACCAGATGCAGCTGATGATCAAATTAAAGTGTCAGTGAATAACATGCTAAAAGCTATTACCTGTTCCCTTTTAATGGAACAGGTTTTAGCCCCAAATTTCAAATTCAAAACAAAATATTCTAATGACAATACTACTAAACCTGGAGAGATTAAGATTAGAGGATTCAAAGAGCCTAGTTCAGCAAGGGTTAAAGCAATAATAGAATCAGATTTAACAGATCTTAAAGCTGCGATTTTACAAGATGACGTAATTATAAAAGCTCTTCCAGGAAATGTCGACCCTGAAGTGATTAATAAAGTAATGATTCCCAAAATTATTAAAATGAAATATCCAGATCTTAATGATAATGAAATTGAAGAAATACGCCAATATACAGTAGTTGATTCAGTAATAAAAAATGGTGAAATAAAAGAAACTGGGGACAAACGCTTTATTCGCATGGCAGGAAGATTCGTAAACATTGATGAACTACATATTGACTTAATTGATTCAATAAATCCGTTTCAAAAAGCTTTTGAAATCCTTTCGAAATCTGTTACGTCTCACATGTTAAAATTAATTCAGGAAACAATCGAATCCACTCGCATTCAAGTAACAGAAGAAGAAGCCAAACATCTTTGGCCTAAAATTAAACTCTTTGAAAAAATCAATAATAGGCCACCTAACTTGAATTCTACAGACCCATCAGAGCGTAGAATGGCTGAAGTCATAGCTTATCTCCAAAAAGAGCGTCTAAGGGCAAGAGTGTAACTATGAGAATGGATCTGAAAGAACTGTTAAAACTTATTGAAGATGACAAAACAGGCATTCTTTCTATAAAATCTAAAAACAAAAATCATTCCAATGCAAATGACCGTCTTATTTCTTCTTTTCAAGAAATCAACAATTTCATCCGAGAAGAAGGACGTGAGCCGAAAGTAAATACACATGATATTCAAGAATTTAAACTACATTCAAGACTTAAGACATTCAAAGAAGATGATAGTAAAGCAAAGATAGTTAAAGAATATGATGAGTTTTCTCTTTTAAATTCTTCTAAAAAAATAACATCTCTACAAGATATTTTTAATGATGATGATTCTGACTTTTTTAAAGATGATCCTAATAGTATCTTTAATCTTACACATGTTCCAAAAACATCACCAGCTAGTCCTGACTATATTGCAAGACGTAAGACCTGCAAAGATTTCTTTAAATATGAACATTTACTCAAACAATGTCAAACGGATCTGTCTATTGGAAAAAGAAAAATTCGATCTTTTAAGCAAAAAATTACAAACCCAATTCAAGAAGGACTTTTTTTTATTTTAAAGGGAGTTTTACTATATGTAGCTAAAGTTGGTCCTTCAGAAGTGATTAACGGTCATACAAATGCGCGTTTAAGATGTATTTTCGATAATGGTACCGAATCTGATATGCTTATGCGTTCTCTTGAAAAGGAACTATATAAAAATGGAAGAATTGTGACCGAACTTGAAGATAAACTATTAGATGAGTTTGATAACATCTCTCCAGAAGATACAGAAGCTGGTTGTATTTACGTCGTAAAATCTCTAAGTGATAAACCCGCTATAGCATCTATTAAAAATTTATATAAAATTGGCTTTTCACAAACAAACATAAAAGATCGTTTAAAAAATGCATATCAAGACCCGACTTTTCTTATGGCTCCTGTTAAGCCAATAATTTCTTATAAGTGTTTTAATATGAATCCTCAAAAACTTGAACTTTTATTGCATAGATTTTTTGGAAAAGCATGTCTTGACATAGATATTTTCGATGAAAAAGGAAAACGTTGCAATCCCCGAGAATGGTTTATTGCACCACTCCACGCCATAGAACAGGCAATTCATCTCATATTAAATGGCACCATTACTAAATATCATTATGAAGTCGAACAACAAGAAATTATGCCTAATAATTTAGATCCCATTCAAACAGGTGAAAAATGAGACAATCTAAACAGCCAGATCTAACAAAATCGCGTTTTGTAAAAGGAAAAAGATGTCCAAAAGCACTTTATCTTCATACTTACTCTCGTGAATTACAAACACCTCTAACTCCTTTAGAAGAAAAAAATATACAAGCAGGAAAAGAAGTAGGTCAAGTTGCTCATGAAATTTTCCCAAATGGGATTTTAATTAAAACATTAAACAAAGAAGAAGCTCTTAAAGAAACTCAAGAGGCTATTTCAAACAATGCTCTTTCCTTATATGAACCTGCATTTCGTTTTAAGGATACTTTTATCCGAATAGATATTCTAACACGAAAAACTCCTAATGATCCTTGGAATTTATATGAAGTCAAAGCAACAACATATAATAAATGCACAAAAGAACAAAAAGAAGAATATCGCAATGATATCGGATTTCAAGTCTGGGTTCTACAACAATTAAATATTCCCTTAGATAACATATCCCTTATGCATCTGAATAGAGATTATCGCCACTTAGATTCAGGCAACCTTTTTACCTATAAAGATTATTCTCAAGAAATCCTACCTGTTTTATCTACTCTTGATGCTAGCTTATCAAACTTAAAAAGCATTCTCTCTTCTCCCAAAGAACCTTGCCTATCTATTGGATCTTTTTGTGAAAAACCTCGTACTTGCCCTTTTAAAGAATATTGTTGGAAAAACATACCTCAACCTAGCTTATTTAATATTCCAAGATGCACAAAAAAATGGTCTTTATATGAAAAAGGATTAGTATCCATCGATTCATTATCTCTTTCTGATTTTACTTCTGAAAATCAAAATCGTGCTTTAGAGTGTTACAAAAATAACCGCCGTTATTTTAATCATAAAACTGTAACAGATCTTTTAAATCTTTATAAATACCCCCTTATTTTTCTTGACTTCGAAGCTATTGATTATCCAATTCCTAAATTCTCCAAAACAAAACCTTATCAGCATATCCCCTTTCAATTTAGCTGCCACATACAAAAAGACAAAGATTCCAATATTGACCATCATGAATTTATATCTGACTCAAAAGATGATCCTAGAAAAAATTTTACTGAAGAATTAATCAAAACTGTGCCTGAAAAAGGATCTATTGTAGTTTACCATAAAACATACGAAAAAAGTCGCCTCAAAGAATTAGCTGAAGCATTTCCTGAGTATAAAGATCAACTCCTTAATTTGATCGATCGTTTGATAGATTTGGAAGACATTTTTATAAAAGGCATATTTTATCCTGAATTTTTAGGAAGCTTCAGTATTAAAAAAGTAGCACCTACAATTTTAGGAGAAACAGCAAGTTATAAAAATTTAGAAGTAGGAAATGGTATTGAAGCTATGTTAGCTTATAAAAAGTTAATTGAACTGCCTCCTAATTCAAAAGAAAAAAACACCCTCAAAAAATCAATGCTTGAATACTGCAAACAAGATACCCTGCTGATGGTTCAATTATATGAATGGCTATGTAAGCAAGTAGATCTAAAATAAATTGTATGGCACGCTAGCGGCACAGTTGAGACTTATTTTCACCATCTCTTTTCATCATATATCATTTGATAAAAACACATAACCTATTCTATGCTAGATATGAGAGCAGTTGATAACTGTTGAGAAGTTAAGGATAACCACGGACTCATAACCCGTCGGTCACAGGTTCAAGTCCTGTTTGCCCCAATTTTTTAAGAATTGGCAAATTAAACTCTTAAAAAAAGTCTTATTTTTTTTCTTTAATACCGAAAAATTAATATTTAATAAACAAAATAGAATTATTCTGAAAACCTGCAATATAAATAATATTTAAATGGAATTTAAAAATAACAATAGTTAAAATCTATGTTAAAAACAGTGAATTATGGCTATACAATCTAAAAATATTTCTTTATGTGCTAAGCATAACTCAACCAGACTTGCCAGATATAAAGCTTGTGTTTACAAACATCCTACGATAATTAAAACGTTGAAGATAGCTGGAGTAATTTTTAGTGTCGGGCTTCTTTTGGCTTCTTTTTATTTCAATGCTCCTTTTGGGATTAAAGTTGTAACAAGTCTTTCCTCTTTTGCTGTTTTAACTTCTTTAATTTTATTCAACCGTCCTTTCAAAACCATAAAAAAGCCTACTTCTCGAACAAGTCCTATAGTCCTGGAACCAGCTGCTTTACCAATAACAACCTTATGGGATAATCTTAATAAAAAAACTCTAGAAAAGTTAAAGTCTATCAATTATTTATCTAAAACCGATGCGAATCATCGCTTCACAAATATACATTGCCCTAAAAAAACAGCTGTTTCAATTGGAGGTCATTATTTACATGCAAACAAAGTTGGAAATGGTATTTCACAGCGTTTGTTTATTGCCTCTCAAGCTCCTCTAGAGCAAGACCTTGAAATATTTTGGAAGGCTATTTTTGATAGAGCGCCTACAATCTTTGATTTAACGACTATAAAAGATCAAAAAGAGGGAGGTATTATTAAGTATTACCCAGATAAATTAAATGAGACTAAGACATATGGATCTATGTCAGTTAAATTAATTCAAATAAGTAAAAATTTATATACCTATCAGATAAAAAACACTCAAACTGGAGCAATAAAAAATATTCAACGACTCCATTATACTGATTGGAAAGACTTTGGTGCTGTTTCCGAATCTGCTCTCCATTCGCTTGTAAAAGAAGTAGAAAGATTGTCTCCTAATCCTAAAAACTTAATTTGGGTTCATTGTAGAGCTGGTGTAGGTCGTACTGGATCTCTCATTACAGCTCTTGTATTAAAAGAAAAAATTGCAAAAGGTATAATAACCAAAAAAAACCTAGATACTTCTTTGATTGATATCATAGTTGAGCTTAGGAAACAAAGAGGCTCCGCTTTTGTTCAACAACAGGCTCAATTAGATCTATTGCGTAAGTACGCTTACTTTTTAATTGAAAAATAATAAAAGGATATAAAAATCCTATACAAATGTATTCATCTTATTAAGAAGTCTACTCTAACATTATAAAAAACTATCATAATAGAAGCTACCTATACCTCTTTTGTAGACTAACCAATACATACCACAAAAAGAAGATCTCAACTAAAAAATATTGATTTAAATTTTCCTTAATTTTGGTGCAAAAACGTTGCAACAAACTTCATCTTTTTTCTCGCAAGGAAACCCTGTCCTTTAGGAATTGCGACCTCCAAGTTAAAACAGCCTTCCTAGCTTGTATCCGGCCTATGTTTTTCTTAATGTTTACACTATCTGAGATGATAGTTCCATTGATGTCTGAAATTGCAAAGAAGCCAGAGCTTCTTTTCCCTTTAACAAATCCAACTCCCTTTGAAGTTTTAACTAAGTCAAATTTTTTTAATCCAAAAAGTTTTCCGGTTGGTATTTTCACTTCCGAGCGAATACCTCTACTTTGTTGATAATCACCCTTTGAAACACATCTT
>SDBV01004570.1_pt1 | contig 19829 bp, 19 predicted proteins | sample 2277081 | NCBI WGS metagenome assembly SDBV01 (sample SAMN10402039, study PRJNA504765) | marine sediment metagenome | isolation source: marine sediment core GS10_PC15, 223 cmbsf | place: Arctic Ocean: Southern Knipovich Ridge | collected 2010
AACATCTCACCATCAAATTCTTGCCGATACAAAAATGATCAACAAATTATCAGCGAAAATAAGTGAAAGTTTAGAGGTCGATGAGATTTTGGAAACTTCACTTACGGAAGTACTAAAAGCGTTAAAGGTCAAGCATGGGTGTATTTACGAAATCGAACCTTCTGGAAAACTGGTCATGAAAGTCCAAAAAGGATTAAATGATGATTTTTTAGAGGAAAAAAAGGAAGTTTTATTGGGAGATGGGTGTGCCGGAGAAGCGGCAGTGAATCAAACATTTTTTGCTCCTTCAGAAAGAGAGAGAAATTTTGTTTGTGCGGATACCGAGAGACTCTTAGGCCTTGATTGTCTTGCCGCTATTCCTATAGTTTCCAAAGGCGTTACTCGCGGCGTTATGGAGTTTTTCGCACCCGTTCATCGACGTCTGTCTGAGCGAGAAAGATGGATTGTTAAATCAGTCACAAATCAGTTAGCGACTGTTCTGGAAAATGCCTATCTTTACTGGTCGCAAAAGAATACTGCCAATGTTTTGCAAGAAGCATTACTAAAGGTCCCTAAGGAAATAAGCGGATTAGACTTTGAACATCTATATTATTCTTCAGTATCTGAACCGGCCCAGGCGGGCGGCGATTTTTACGATATTTTTGAACTTGATCTAAATAATGTCGGCATTTTAATCGGTGATGTATCCGGCAAAGGCATTAAGGCAGCTACTATTACCTCTTTAGTAAAACATACTATCAAAGCTTATATATTTCAAAAAACAGAGCCATGCGAAGCACTAACGATGGCTAATAACGTTATAATAAAAGAGACCGACCCGATAATTTTTATATCGGTTTTCATTGGCGTTTTAAATACTATCTCCGGTAGACTGACTTATTGCAATGCCGGACATCCTCCACCAATATTAAAAAAAGGTAAGTCGTCGACCCTTCTTCACCCCCAAGATCCTGTATTAGGGGTAATAGCAGATCATAAATATATAAATAACGAAGTTAAGCTTGGGAGTAAAGACATTCTCGTTCTTTATACAGATGGCATTACCGAAGCAAGACGAAATGGTGATTTCTATGGCGAAAAAAGACTAGTAAATTTTGTAAATACTGTAAAAAATGAAAAAAGAATACCTAATAAAATTTTGAATGAAATTAATACTTTTAGCGAAGGCAATCTAGCTGATGATGTAGCAATTTTGACATTAAAAATTCATAAGAAGTATTAAATTTTGAATGAAATTAATTTTAAGAAGATTTACTACGTTGCTTCTCTAGTATTGTGAGATTTCTTCAAGTTAACTATTTTTGCTAAGATATCTCCCATATCTAGTTTTTACTACTAATAAAGGTTCGAACTTTGTCCACTAGCCCCAGCGGCTGCTCACGAATCGTCATTTTCTTGATGGAGCCAGAATTTCTTCATTTTAAGCCCCTTTTGCTTCCCTTGTCTTTCTAAATTTCAATAGTACACAATTCAAATGGGAAATAATATAAAACATGGTTAGTTCTAAAAAAGTATTGATCGTAGAAGATAGCCCAACAAGTATGAGGCATATCGTTTTCCGTCTTAAAAAGGTGGCCATGATGTCATTTAGTCGATCGACGGAGATAGCGGTCTAGAAACAATAAAAACAGAACTTCTTGATATAATCCTTCTCGACCTAAGGCTTCACGGAATAATAGGAAAAGATGTCTTTAATATAATAAGAAAAGACGATAAGCTCAATGATTTAAAGATCATAGTCCTCACCGCCTCGATGATGCCAGAAGATGTAGACGAAGTAAGGAAGCTAGGCTTTGACGGGTTTATCAAGAAACCGAGCGACGACAAAGTTCAATTTATTAACACTTTAAGGTAACATCTAAAAAAGGTGGGCAGTGATTTTATTTTGCTATTAATGGTCATAATTTCTGTTGGCATCCTACATTGATTTACTAGTTTCTTTTTTGGGTATTAAAAAAGTCAGCAGTGAAAGCTAATTATTTAAACTTTGAAATGAGCATTATTGAATGTCGGCCGCTTAAAGAGAAGGTTTATCTTATCTACGACTTTAATCATTTTTCTTATCATTTTATTAATCATTCTTGTTACATTTATGATAAGTCATGAAAGTCGACATTCTGAAACAATAAATATAAGCGGACAACAACGGATGCTTTCTCAAAAAATTACCCTGCTCAGCCTTGAGCTGGCGAACACCGGTAGTCATTCCAGACAGGAAGTTTTACATAAGAATCTAAGGAACAGCATCAAAAAGATGAGCTCAAATCATGAGATCTTAGTTAGCGATTTAAGAGCGCCGGGGTTTTTTGAATCTGGGATAAATGAGTTAAGAGAGATCTATTTCAATGAACCTGAAGATCTGGATGACAAAACGACAGAATACTTACGTCAGGCTAGTTTGCTGGCAAATGAAAGTGATGTAGGGCTTGATAATCGACGTCTAAAAGTGATTTTAGAGAGCACTCCAAAACTTCTCGTCTCCCTTGATAAGGCTGTCAACGCTAATCAGCTGCTTGCTGAAGAAGATAGCGTAAACTTACAGGTTCTAATTTGGATAATGGCAATGGTGATAATTTCTCTCATCTTTTTAGTCGCACTTTTAATCTTTAGACCTACAATAAGTAATGTAGAACAAAGTGCAATAGATCTTGAAAAAACCAATAAAGATCTCGAAGACTCCTACGAGAATTGCGTGACGGTACTTGCTAATACTTCGCATATCAGAGATGAGGTCACAGAACTTCATTGTGAAAGGGTGTCGGACCTGGCGATGATAATATATAGAAATTTAACTACTGACCGAACGAACGATAAACAAATGCGATATGGATTTTTATTGCATGACTTAGGAAAGATCGGTATTCCGGATAAAATATTATTAAAATCCGGTCCTTTGTCAGAGCGGGAATGGGAAGTAATGAAAAAACACCCGCAGCTCGGATACGAGATAGTTGCAAAACTCCCGGCGCTTAGAGAAGCCGCGCAAATCGTTATTAATCATCAAGAACGCTGGGATGGAAAAGGGTATCCTCAAGGATTAAAAGGTAGCGATATTCCCCTTGGGGCAAGAGCGTTTGCTATTGCCGACACTGTAGACGCTATCGTTACTGAGCGACCGTATAAGGCGGCCCGGCCTTTAAGTGAAGTTTATAAGATAGTAAAAGAAGAGTCTGGAAAACAGTTTGACCCTGACGCCGTTAAAGCTTTTTTGAAAATTCCGTTAGAAGAAATCCAGTATGTATTATATGGTCACGATCAAAATATCGCATAATTATTTATACCAATATTAACTTCAAAGTTTTGAAGGACTTTAGTCAGTTTAAATAGTAAAATCGTTTACCTCTTATTGATATCGTCTTAAGCTAAGAAAAGTTCGAACATCGTCCCCTAGCCCTATTATGAAAAAAGTTGCAGGTTTACTAGCCCTATCATAAATTCTTAGGTCCAAATCGTCTCAGGATAAACAGGTGTTTTAATGATGACGAGATTTTTGCCAAATGAAGCTGCGACCGTAGATGAAGCAACAATAAGAGTCAATCCTATAATTCCTATAATTCTCGCAATATCAACAGTGTCTGCTCCTAAAATGTCACCATCAAATATAAAAAAGCCTCCGAGAAGGGACATTGAAATCCCCGAGATCAATAAGGCATAGAATATTGTTTTCTGGTTCATAGAAACAAGCATTTGCTCCTCTTTTCTACCTTGAGCCATTACCAGTCCGACTATTTGTGTAACAAGGCCGAGAAGCGGTGCAATTAGAAACGTTGGGGATAGAGATAAAGTGTTTGAGTCGAACATAGTTGTCTCCAATCATAATATCGACTAGATAAATCATAAGACCATATTAATAGAGCAACGATAAAAATGTTCGCACAGCTCTTTTACGACTAGCGCTGTACGATTTTAATACGTTCTTGTTTTTCATGTTGGGCAACGGCTTTTGCACGGAATCCGCAATACGGACAACGAAACATTTTTTTGGATTCCGCTGGCTCTAGCGTGCGAGCAAGCCCCTCTTTGCGACCTTCGACAACGTTACTTTGTAATCCGCAGACTGGACATTTCGTCATCTCTGTCACCACCCCGTGCTTCATATCAACTAAAACAACTCGATTTAAATTACTTAACTATTACATACCCGGTTAGTTAGCGGTTTAATCGTGCTTAAGAGGTCTTTTCCTACATTTTCATAATTTTCGATAGACGCACGTAGAGCATCTCTACCATTTAAAGGCTCGAGGCTTATCCCTTGAGGCTCACAAAAAAAGGGTTCAAAAGATCAGCTTAATATCTTGTCATATACTTTTAGCTAAAAATTTCACCAACACTTTACTTTTTCCAATTATAAAAATTCGAACTTCGTCCACTAGCCCCAGTGAGCCGGGAAAAATTTTAATTTTGGCGGGCTTCCCTAATTACAAATTACTAATTATTGCTTTGCCTGTCTCGAGTAGTTCGTAATTGGAGATTGGTTATTAGAATTCAAGATTATCTGTTTGATAATCTAGCACCCCAAAAATAAAAAGAGCCCTTCAAAAGAGGATCTCTTTTTATTTTTGTGAGCGTGAAGGATGAGAAGTTTATCCTCGAAGGGGAAATCCATCTCCCCCAGTCCCCTTTCAAAGAAATGATCCGGCGTGATAAAATAAGTGAAAAGGAAAATCTTAAATGCCAGTTTATGAATTTCAGTGTAATGAATGTAAGTCAAAGAGCGAAGTACTTGTCGGCATCGGCGTCGGATCAGGCGATGTAGCATGTTCAAAATGTGGCGGCAGAGATCTTAAGAAACTTTTTTCAACTTTTGGTACTAAAAAAAAGGGCGGAACTTCCGCCTGCGGTAGCTGCTCATCGTCATCTTGCAGCACTTGTTAGTAGAGATATCCTACATCTATTCTTAGATAAAATCCGGCATCCGCGGTTGATTTGATGGTCCGTCATTAGTTATAGTTAGTTCGCTTGCGAGGAGGCACATGCCGGTAGAGCGTTCACTTTTTGATATATTGAATCTGGACGAATTAAAGAAAAGCTTGAGCGATTGTAAGCGTTGTTCGTTGGGCGACTCAAAAACAAATCTAGTATTTGGAACCGGAGACCCAGACGCGACGCTGATGTTTATCGGTGAGGCCCCAGGTGTTCATGAAGATCAAAAGGGTGAGCCTTTTGTCGGGGTAGCGGGTAAACTCCTCGATCAACTCATAAAACAGATATTAGGCTTTGATAGAAGCAGTGTCTACATCTCTAATGTCTTAAAATGCAGACCTCCGGAAAATCGCGATCCGCGGCCTGATGAGATCAGCGCCTGCAAGCCGTTTGTAATGCGTCAGATTGAGATCGTCGATCCTCGTATTATAATAACGCTTGGTAATTTTTCTAGTCGCCTTCTATTGGACCGGACTATATATATATCAAAGATACACGGAGAGCCGATAAAGACTGGTAATAGGTATGTATTTCCTGTCTACCATCCGGCCGCCGCGTTGTATGCGACAAAGACAAAGAAGCTTTTGACAGAAGATTTTAAAAAGCTTGCCGATTTAATGATCGAGGTCGATCGCGAGAGCGATAGGGAAGAAAAAGAAGGTAAGGGTCAACTCGATCTCTTTTAGATTTGCTCAGTTGATTCGATAAGAGAGGTATTTTTGCCGGACTCGCTAGAGGTTGCGACCGTTTCGCCGGATGAAACACAGAGGTTAGCCAAAAAGATCGGCCAAATATTAAACGAAGGGGATATTATCTTGTTGAGCGGTGAACTAGGGGCCGGCAAGACAACTTTTACTATTGGTCTCGCAAGAGGTTTGGGCGTACGTTCGCCGGCAAGCAGCCCGACATATACGATCATCAATGAATATGATGGTCGGATTCCGGTTTATCATTTAGATCTTTACAGACTTGAGTCGCTTGAGGAGATGGAAGTGATCGGGTATGAAGAATACTATTTTGGAAAAGGCGTAACTGTTGTGGAATGGGGAGATAAGATCGAAAGCAGTATGCCGGAAGACTATCTGGGGATCGATCTTAAGAGGTTAGCCGGGGACGATAACAGTAGGTCATTTGTTTTCAAAGGTAGCTCGGCGAAGATTGATGGTCTGGTTAAAAGTATTAGCAAGATAGCTAAAGAGATCGGACTTTCTGTTAAAGAAGATGGCTAAAAAAAGAAAAAATCTAATAATCGATGAATCTTGCATGAGGCTCGGATTCGATACCTCGTCAGATTTTCTTAGTATCGCCTTATCCAAAGGGGACAGGATATTAAAGAATATCCATTTGGAAACCCCAAGGGATCATCTGGCCAAACTTCTTCCAATGATCGATGAGATTTTAAATTCAGCGGATACTGATTTGGCAAAAATCGATGTCATTGTTGTAGGTGTTGGCCCCGGCTCTTATACGGGCATTAGGATAGGTGTAGCTACAGCTCTTGGGCTTGTTCAAAGTCTTGATAAGAAGATCATCGGTTTGTCCAGTCTCGACACCATCATTAGAGGCGTGAGCCGGGATAAAAAATACGAGGACGCCGGGGTCATTTGCGCTGTAGTTGATGCAAAAAGGAAGGAAGTATACGCCAGTATTTACAGACGGGGCGAAAGTGACAGCGTATCTCAGGTTCTGGACCCTACCGATCTTGGAAATATTCTTAAAAGGTATGAAGAAAATATCGTCCTTGCCGGTGACGGGCTGGTCCCTTATGGGGAACTTTTAAAAAAGATCTTAAGTGATAAGGTTGTTTTTGCTAAAAAAGAGCTTTGGTACCCAATCGCAACAGATCTTATAAGTCTTTCACTAAATAAGCGGGCTACCAACGCATACCAGAACGTATCACCGATTTACCTGAGGAAATCTGAAGCGGAGGAGAGGTTAAAGCGGCAAGATCATTACAGAAAATAACTATCAATTTGATGCGAAACGAGCATCTTGATGAAGTCATAGCCATCGAAAAACAGTCTTTTCCTACCCCATGGACAAGGTCTTCGTTCGAGAGTCATCTGGCCCATCCGGAGTTTGCTCATTATCTTGTCGCCTTAGACGATGAAACGGTAGCGGGCTATGCCGGCTTATTTTTCGGTGGAGACCATGGACAGATCACAAATATCTCCGTTGGTCCAAAATATCAGCGGCAAGGGATCGGCCAACGCTTGCTTAGATCGATTATTGAGTTCTCTATCGTTAAGGGAATAATCCATCTTAGTCTGGAAGTCCGGGTAAATAATATTGTCGCCCAGAATCTTTACAATAGATTTGGATTCAAAGTAGTGGGAACCAGAAAAGGTTATTATCAGGAGACTGGTGAGGATGCCTATGTGATGTGTTTATTTGATATTCAAAGCTGGGAAGAATGACGACGAAAAAAATTAATAGTCTTTGGGAGAAAAAATGGTAAAAATATTGGCGATCGAGACTTCCTGCGACGAGACGGCGGCAGCCGTAGTAGAAGACGGTAGGGAGATCCTTTCAAATATAGTCGCTTCTCAGGTCGATCTTCATAAACGGTTTGGCGGCGTTGTTCCCGAGATCGCCAGCCGCAGCCATCAAGAAGTGATAAGTCCGGTAATAAAGGAAGCCCTAGATATGGCCGGTCTCGGCCTTGCCGGTCTCGACGCTATAGCGGTAACCCAGGGGCCGGGGCTTCCCGGGGCTCTGATCATCGGAGTAGCGACCGCAAAAGCTATTGCCTACGCTACAGGGAAACCGTTGATCGGTGTAAATCATCTGGAAGGTCATATATTCGCCAACTATATTCAGTTTCCAAAATTGAGACCACCGTTGATCGCTCTGGTAGTCTCGGGAGGTCATACGCTGCTTGCTCTTGTAAGAGGATGGGGAGATTATGAAGTTATAGGTCAGACTTTAGATGACGCGGCGGGTGAAGCTTTTGATAAGATCGCTAAGTTTTTGGGGATGGGATATCCGGGCGGGGCGGCATTAAGTAAGCTGGCTGAAACCGGGGACCCCCGGGCTATCGATTTCCCCCGGGCGATGATGGGAAGCGGTGACTTTAACTTCTCACTCTCAGGCTTAAAAACCGCGGTGATAAATTATGTGACAAAAAATAAAGATTCAATCACCAAAGACGATCTACCCGATATTTGCGCCAGTTTCGAGGCGGCGATCGTTGATGTCCAAGTATCAAAAAGCGTAAAGGCGGCTAGGACAAGGAATGTAAATACTATCGTATTGGCTGGTGGTGTCGGCGCCAACACCAGGCTTAGATCGGAGCTTGCAAAGGCTTCGAAGAGTTCAGGAATAGAGTTATTTTACCCCCGGGTTCAGTTATGCACAGATAACGCCGCAATGATAGCGTCGGCTGCCTACTTGCACTACCTGCAGAAAGACTTTTTGACGCTTGCCGCAGAGTCCCAGCCGAACATGGCTCTATAACGACCGTTTACAGACTTGTTTTAAATTGTGGATAATGTGGAAAAAGTTGTTAATAACAGCTCAGGGCTATTAGGCGATTGTGGAAAAAGTTATCTTTAGTCAAACTTATCAGATATATGAGAAATGAGTAAATTATTTTCATTGATTTTAATGTTTGGTTATTGTAGGATATTCTAGCACTCGACCTAGCAGAGTGCTAGGTGAGATAAGAGGAGGGTTGTAAATGAAGCTGAAACCATTAGGAGACAGAGTTGTAGTCAAGGCTGTGGAGAGTGAGCAGACTACCAAAAGCGGAATAGTTCTTCCCGATGCCGCTCAAGAAAAACCGCAAGAGGGCGAAGTAGTAGCTGTTGGAACCGGAAAGTACGAGGATGGTAAAAAAGTCGATCTTGAGGTCAAGGTCAAAGACAAGATCATCTATTCGAAGTACGGTCCTACAGAGGTAAAAGTCGAAGGTGAAGAGTATCTTATAATTAGTGAAAAGGATATTCTGGCAATTATCGGTTAATAAAAAATAGAAAATTTAAGTTTCCTTTAGGAGGAAAAGTAATGGCAAAAGATATTAAATATGCTGAAGAAGCGCGGCGGTCGTTAGAAGCCGGCGTAAATCAGCTGGCCAATGCGGTGAAGGTAACGCTTGGGCCAAGAGGGCGATATGTCGTTCTTGATAAGAAATTCGGATCACCCACAATAACTAACGATGGTGTCACGATCGCTAAGGAAATAGAGGTCGAAGACCCTTTTGAGAATATGGGTGCTCAGCTAGTGAAGGAAGTGGCGACAAAGACCAACGACGTCGCTGGCGATGGTACTACGACGGCAACTATTTTAGCTCAATCGATTATCAGGGAAGGGCTTAAAAATGTAGCCGCGGGAGCAAACCCTCAGGATATCAGAAAAGGTATTGAGAAGGCTGTCGAATTGACCGTGGGCTTTATTAAGGATCAGGCAAAAGATATCGAAAGCAGAGAAGAGATAGCAAGAGTAGCTGCCATCTCCGCGGCGGACGATGGTATCGGTAACTTGATCGCTGACGCGATGGAGAAAGTCGGAAAAGACGGTGTAATAACTGTTGAGGAATCTCAGAGCCTTGGTACGGAAGTAGAGGTTGTCGAGGGTCTACAGTTCGATAAGGGTTACATATCACCTTACATGGTTACTGATTCCGAGCGTATGGAAGCAAACATGGAGGACCCATATCTTCTGATCATAAATCAAAAAATCGGCTCTATCCAAGATCTACTTCCGGTTCTTGAAAAAGTGATGCAGTCAGGTAAGGGCCTGCTTATTATAGCTGAGGATGTCGAGGGCGAAGCGCTCGCGACGCTAGTTGTCAATAAGATTAGAGGGACTTTTACAGCCATTGCCGTAAAGGCACCGGGCTTTGGTGACCGCAGAAAAGCGATGCTTGAAGATATCGCTATTGTCACCGGTGGCCAGATGATCACCGAAGAGCTGGGCATAAAGCTGGATTCTGTAACTATAGAGATGCTAGGTAAAGCACGTCAGGTAAAAGTTACAAAAGAAGAGACGATCATTGTCGACGGACAGGGTTCCGCCGATGATATTACCGGTCGAATAAATCAGATAAAGGCAGAGATCGAGCAGAGCGATTCCGAATTTGACAGAGAAAAACTTCAAGAAAGGCTTGCTAAGCTTTCTGGAGGGGTAGCTGTTATAAAAGTAGGAGCCGCGACAGAGACTGAGCTAAAAGAGAAGAAACATCGCATCGAAGATGCTCTCTCAGCAACCAGAGCTGCCGTAGAGGAAGGCGTTGTTCCTGGCGGCGGGGTTGTTCTTGTCGATAGTATCGCGACAATTGATAAAGGTGGCCTAACGGGTGATGAATATACCGGTGCGGCGATCTTAGAAAGAGCGCTTGAAGAGCCGCTTCGCCAGATAGCTCATAACGCTGGCCTTGAGGGCTCCGTTGTTGTTGAGAAAGTCAAGTCGTTAAAGCCGGGTGAGGGCTTAAATGCTCTAACAGGTGAATACGGAAGTATGGTCAAGGCAGGGATTATCGATCCGGCTAAAGTGACCAGGTCCGCCCTACAAAATGCGGCTTCGATAGCATCGCTTATACTTACGACGGAGACGGTAATTGCCGATAAGCCGGACGAGAGTGGCGGCGGAATGCCAGGCGGAATGCCAGGCGGAATGCCAGGCGGAATGCCGGGGATGATGTAAGCGCGGTTTAACTTTACGAAGCATGAGAAATTTTGGGTATGCGGAACTTTAAGAACGCGAACGGGCGGTCTTATAAGCGTCAATGATTCCAAGCACTCAGATGATCCGGGCTTAGAATAGACTGAAAAGCGCGAAAGCGCAGACAATATTGAAGAGACGGGGCCCCACGGGGCTCCGTTTTTTTGTGCGTGACCAAATTGTCTCAAACGATAATTAGGAGGGGCGATTAACTTTCTTATCCAGCGTGTAAAGAAAAAAGATGGCAAGTAGAGTGCACCAGGCAGACCCTAAAAGCAGGCCGCCGATGACGTCGCTTAGATAGTGAGCTCCAAGATAAATACGGCTAAGGCCGATGAGGGCCACCAGAATAATCACACAAGACGCGGTGACGATCCTTAAGGCGCCTTTTAGCTCCATCAATATAATTACTAGCAGGAATCCGTAGACGCCGGCGCTTAGGACTGAGTGGCCGCTTGGAAAGGATAGTCCTCCGGTCTTAATCGGAATGAAGTCGATTATTAACGCGCTCGGTCTGGGTCTTGCGATAAGAGCTTTTAATGGACCTACCAATAAAACGGCGGCGATCGCTATGGTCATAAATAAAGCTTCTATTTTTCTTTTTCTTTGCCAGAGGACGAATGCGAGAGTGATCGTCAAAAAACTTCCGACCGCAAATGATCCAAACGCGGTGATCGTCTTAAAAAAATAAGTTAGCCAAACAGGGCGCCAAAGAGAAAAGGATTTACTAATAAGAATATCAGGACCTGTGATTACCGGATCTCTTATGATCGAAGCTAGGATGACGAATAAGAGTAATAATAAAAGACTTATCATAGACAATATAAAATTTCGTTTGTCGATTATTCTCGGCCTCCAAAGGTCGCGATATCACTCATAGTGTATAGCCTCGACTATATTGGACCTTGCGGCGATCTGGGCCGGTATCAGCGCTACGACAGTCGAAAAAATAAGTCCTATAAAGGCGGATGATATAAGCGATGACCAGGGAAATACATATGTGACATCATAACCTGTCAGGGTATGCATGCTCTGGATCACGCTAATGGACATATAGATGCCGACAATCACTCCGAGAAGCAGCCCGATCGCTCCGGTTATAGAGGCTTCTATTAATATGATTTTTCTCACCTGCCACCTGGTCGAGCCGATCGCTTTTAAAATCCCGATCTCTCTTGCGCGTTCCATGATATTCATCATTGTCGTATTTATTATTCCGATGGCGGCGACGATCACGGCGATCAGGGTAATAACGTTAAACGCGGCGAAGGTGACATTGATCTGCTCGTTTATCATCGATTTAAATTCTTGGATATCTTCGATTTCGAGGCTGAGCTCTTTTTGGAAACGTTTCTCTATTCTTTTAGCGACTGCCCTTGGTCTTTCCCCCGCGTCGACCTTTATGCGAAAAGAGTTCACATCATCAAAGCCAAAGTATTTCTTCATATCTGAACGGGTCCCAACTATTACGTCGCCGGTCTCTCCTCCAAAATCGACTATGACACCGGCGATGTTAAAAGAACGCTCGCCCTGATCGGTTTTGACCTTGATCTCATCGCCCTTGCCGATATCTAATTTGTTAGCTAGAACGGTCGAGAGAAAAACGGAACCATTATCATCAAGCTTGTCCCAGCTCTGATCGCTATTTCCTTCGACAAATTGTAGCTCTGCCATGGGCTTGAAAGTGTCCGGCTCGATCGCTCTCCAGGTAAAGCGATCGTCACCGACTCGCACAAAAAAAAAGCGGACGGGCGAAACTGATTTTACCCCCTTCACCTTTTCCAGCTCTTTTATATAGCGCTTATCGATCGACAGATCAAATGGTTCTCCGGCGACAAACACATCGGCCCCTATAGATTTTTCTACCCACTTGTCGATACTGGCTTTAAAACTGACGGTTAGGCCGCCGATACTTAAGAGCATCGAGAGGCTGATCATGATCGCGCTAATGGTAGCGGCCGTCCTACCTTTATTTCGGCTTAAATTTCTAGCAGCCAGCTTCCCTTCTGAGCGGGCAAGAAGAGAGAAAGGCTTGCTAAAAAAGGCGGAGAGAGGTTTTACGAGAAAGGGGGTAAGAAGAGCGGCTCCCAAAAGTAGCAAAAAAGCCCCTGCTTGGCTTAAGAGGCTGCCCGGTAAATACCCGAAGATCTGCGGACGGTATGAGATCATGACTCCGGACGCGATCGTAAAAATCGCGATAGTCAACAAAAGATAGCCGGCAAAGGAGTTTGTTTGTTGCCGGTTGGCTCTAATCGCCATCAGTGGCGGGATACGACTTGCAACCAGAGCGGGTTGAAGTGAGGCTATCGTACTTATAATGACGCCGACAAAGATGCTGGCGACAAGCCCTTTTAGGGGAACCTCGAAAGTCGAGATATTGTTCTGGATAGTTTGGGACATTATATAGATCAAGCCTCTGGCGAGCCCAAGGCCGGCGATCAGACCGATGACGGAGCCAATTATACCGATGATCAGGGCTTCGAATAGTATCAGTTTTGCCACTTGGCTGCGGCTAGCGCCTATTGAGCGGAGCAGTCCAAGTTCTTTTGTTCTTTCGATCACGACCATTGAAAGGGTGTTGAAAATTAGAAAACCCCCGACAAATAAGGCTACGGCGCTAAAAAAAGAAAGTCCGATCTGAAGAGCTTTGAGCGATTCTTCCATCGCTTCAACACGTTTCGCCGGTCGTTCGAGAGTGAAATTATTACCAAGAACCTTCTTAGTCTTCTTTATGGTTATTTCGGTATCAGCGCCGCTTGCGGTGATGACATCGATAAATGTCAGCCTATTATCAAGATTGAACTCTTTTTGGGCGGTTTTTAGCGGCATAAAAATAACGCTGCCGCTTAGAAAGCGGCCCACGCCGGTTTTATCTAATAAGCCGACAACACGAAAGTCTGAAAAGCCCTTGTCGGTGGCAAGCTCCAGCTCATCGCCCACTTTTATATTGTGTTCTTTAGCAAACTCCGCAACGATCATTATTGAACGGCCTTCGTTGGATCTTAAGAATTTTCCGTCGACAATAGAATAGTCCCGGACTTTTTTGTCAATTGAGGGATCGATGCCGATAACTCGCGTGTTAGGTTTATCTTTTTTCTTGGTAAGGCGACTACCTCGAGATATTCCCGGGGCCGCGACTTTCACGTCGTCGATTTTACCTACTTTATCCAGCGCTTGCTCGTCAAAACTCTCAGATACGGAATTTATCGTAAAGTCAGCTTTGCCGGTTATTGAATCTATCATGTCGGTAAAGGCGGCTACAGTACTTATGTTGGTGATGCTTATCCCGAGGATTACAGCAACACCGAGGATGATTCCGATGGTGGTTAAAGCGGTTCTGGTCTTTCTAGTCTTCAAGTTCCTTGAGGTTAGTGATGATAATCTCCGTATCGTTATCACCCCCGAGTTTCAAGGTGCGCACTATCAAGCCATCTCTTAAAAAGATGATCTTCTCCGAGTAGGCGGCCGCGGCCGGTTCATGAGTTACCATAAGAACGGTAAGACCGAGTTTTTTTGAAGAATCTTTAAGAAGGGTCAATATCTCCCGTCCCGTTTTGGTATCAAGATTTCCCGTCGGCTCATCAGCTAAGACTATCTTTGGTTCAGTGATGAATGCTCTGGCAATCGCGACTCTTTGTTGCTCACCTCCTGATAATTCATCAGGTCGATGTTTCTTACGGTTCGTAAGGCCCACGGTCTCAATAAGTCGCTCTAGACGTTCATCGTAGTCGTTTTGGCGAAGCCCGGCGATGACCAGCGGCAGGGCAATATTTTCTTCAACGCTTAGTGTTGGAAGCAGATTAAAAAATTGAAAGATAAAACCTATTTTTTCTCGTCTTATAAGGGTCAGTTTTTTGTCGGAGAGATCAGTTATCGAGTCTCCCGCCAAAATGATCTTGCCGCTGGTGGGAACATCTAGTCCCCCGAGAAGATGAAGCAGAGTAGATTTCCCGGAGCCGCTTGGGCCCATGATGGCGACAAACTCTCCGCTTTCGATCTCTAGGCTGGCATCTTTTAAGGCCGTTACCTCGGTAAGACCCATACCGTATACCTTATTTAGATTTGATGCTTTTAATATAATCATATATAAGTTTGGTTGATTGCAAATGTTATCAAAGAATAGATAAAAGGGCTAGTTCGCTTTTTGGAAAGTAAATAATTGCTCCAATACGGGTATAACGTAGTCATAGTCAACAGGTGACACCATTATTGTAAGCTCCCTTGACACAAGTTGATCCTGATGGATATAATTGCTACTTACGTTTTTTATATTTGGAGGAACTTTGAAAAGAACTTATCAACCTAAAAACAGAAAAAGAAAAAGATCACATGGGTTTAGGGAACGGATGAGCACTAAGGCAGGTCGTAGGATCTTGAGCAGAAGAAGACGCAAGGAAAGAAAACGGCTTACGGTTTAAGTATGGGCCGTCACGCCATGCTTAAAAATAATAAAGATTTTACCAGAGTTTATAAAAGTGGAAAAAGTATAGGCAATAAATATTTAGTGTTATACTATCTACTTATGGACTCGGGCGGGCCCACTCAGGTGGGTTTTTCTATAAGCAAAAAAGTCGGAAACGCTGTCGTCAGAAACAAGCTAAAAAGAAGATCAAAAGAGATAATATCCGGTTTACGTGCCAATATCAAAGAAGGATATCTGCTTGTATTTATAGTCAGACGGGGAGCCGACCGCCTCGAGTATAAAAGATTAAAAGAATTAATAAGCGACCTTTTAAAGAAGGGCGCTATCATAGAAGGATAAGATGCGGGTCGTCATCGGAGTTATTAAGTTTTATCAAAGGCGAATATCTGTTTTAACGTCTCCAAGCTGTAGATTTCATCCCACTTGTTCCGATTATTGTATCGAAGCTGTGGAAAAATATGGCGCCATCAAGGGACTCTGGAAGGGATTTCTTAGGATATGCCGCTGTCATCCATTCAACCCGGGCGGTTTTGACCCGGTAAATTGAGACGGAGATCACCATTTTTTTATTTGAAGGTTTAAAAGATATTCTAGTAGTTGTTCTTGAGTTTTATCATGGGTTACCACCATATGATTGGGGGGTAGCTATTATTCTTCTTACCTTGACTACCAGGGTTATCATGTTGCCTCTAACTATTAAGCAGACGAAATCGATGGCTGAGATGAAGAGGTGGCAGCCTAAACTAAAGGAACTTCAGAAGAAGTATAAGGACGATAGACAGAAGATGAACGAAGAGATCATGAAGTTCTACAAAGAACACAAGATCAATCCGTTCGGCGGTTGCTTGCCCATGATACTCCAGCTACCGATATTTATCGCTCTATTTTCTATACTAAGAGAAATACCGGCTTTGGAGGGTCAACCATTTTTGTTTTTTATTAAGGATCTATCGCTTTCGCCCTCGCAGGCATATAGTGGTCTCTCACCGCTTCTTACCGTCTCGTATTTTGTGTTGATAGTTCTTATGTTGGTTACCAACTACGCACAATCAAAAATGATGAGCGCCGATCCTAAGCAGGACCGCATAATGCTCTTTATGTCGTTTTTTATGGCCTATATAGCATGGAATTTTCCGGCCGGTGTGCTACTCTACTGGGTAACAACTAATATCTGGCAGATAGCTCAGCAATCTATCTCAACAGGGCGGCAAATCGAAGGAAAGGAAGCCTTAAAAAATGCCAAAAAATGATATATTCGAAGGCGACAGTGTAGATGATGCGAGCGCGAAGGCAGAAGAAGAATATAATGTTTCTAGAGATAATATGAATATCGAAATCTTAGAACAACCAAGCAAGGGCATTCTTGGTATTGGTGGTTCTAAGATAGCAAAGATAAAGGTCACCTTAAAGGACGAAGGCGGAAGGGCTCCCGAGATCGTTGTCGAAGAGCTGCTTTCCCTAATGAAAATCGAGGCCACAGTCGAGTTAGAGGATACAGAAGACTCGATCAACGTAGATGTCAGCGGCGATGATCTCGGCATGCTTATCGGTCGTCATGGTCATACACTTGATGCTTTCCAATATCTTGTTAACATAATGGTAAACAAGGATAAACTGGAGCGAAAAAGAGTAATAGTCGATATTGAAGGTTATCGGAAACAAAAGACAATAGAGATAAAAGCGATGGCGGAGAGGATCGTCGGCAAGGTGCTGGTAAGGCAGGATTCGATTACACTTAGGCCGATGAATGCTTACGAGAGAAAGCTGGTCCATACGGTCGTCAGTGAATATTCAGATGTAAGCTCGATATCAACCGGGGAAGATCCGGAGCGTAAAGTAGTCATCTCACTTAATAAATAATCAAGCGATAATTACAATAGAAAGCTATGAAGAATACGGTAGATACTATTACCGCCATTTCAACACCCGTCGGATTTGGCGGAATCGGCATTGTAAGGTTAAGCGGCGATAAAGCCGTTTCAATTGCTGATTCTCTCTTTAGATCCAAAAGCGGCAAAAGCCTAAAAGATACCCATTCTCACAAGGTCTCCTATGGACACCTTGTCGATCCCGCTTCAGGTGACCCCATCGATGAAGTCATAATTACGGTGATGAACGCGCCCAATACGTATACTCGCGAGGATGTTGTCGAGATCAACTGTCACTCAGGTACCGTCATCTTAAGACAGGTCTTAGATAGCGTGGTAAAAGCGGGGGCAAGGATCGCGGAGCCCGGAGAATTTACTAAAAGGGCCTATCTAAATGGCCGGATCGACCTTACCCAGGCGGAAGCGGTAAGTAATTTGATAAATTCAAGGACTAAAACGGCGGCAAGGGTGGCCTTAGCTCAGATCGGAGGGCGCCTGTCGGGGAAGATAAAAGATATACAAAGTGAACTATTGACTATCCGTGCTGAACTCGAAGTAGCTGTGGAATTTTCCGATGAGGAGAATGAGAACGATGGGGTCACTAACCTAAAGGCAAAGATAACCAATATATATGAGGAGATAAGTCGCTTACTAAAGACGAGGAAAGAAGGAAAAGTGCTTACCGCCGGTCTGGCCACGGCTATAATCGGTAGAGCCAATGTTGGAAAATCAAGCCTTCTTAACGCTTTGATAAGTGACGATAGGGCGATTGTGACCCCTATTCCCGGCACAACAAGGGATCTAATCGAATCTGTGATGGATATTGGCGGCGTACCCGTAAAACTGTGTGATACAGCGGGGATAAGAGTACCCGACGATGAAGCGGAAGCCGCGGGGGTAGCGCTTAGTAAGACGGCAGCCGTAAGAGCCGATCTGGTTTTATTTGTGCTGGATGGCTCAAATCCGATTTTCGAGGAAGACCTACAGATCGCGACCATTATGGCCGAAAGGCCGGCTATCGTAGTCGTTAATAAGGCGGATCTACCTCAAAAGATCGTTCTGGAAAGGCTGCCGTTACGTAATATCGTAAAAACTGTCAGCACTTCTTCAATTAATGGTGACGGTATTGAGGAGTTAAAGAGTATTATTTGGGACTTTGCGGCGATAGACAGTAATATTGAGGACGATCTGATTATTGCAAACGCTAGGCAAGAGTATCAATTGGAGCAAGCATTAGAGGCGTTAAAAGAGATGAGTGGGGCGATGGATGCCGGCTTTACCGAAGAAGTGCTCACAGAATCATTGAAAGAGGCGACGGTTGCTCTTGGCAATATTGTCGGTTCTACAAGTTACGAGGAGCTTCTTGATGAGATATTTTCAAAATTTTGCATCGGAAAGTAGTTTTTGCCAAAAATTCTTGTCTAAAGAAAATCTGGCAGATGTTTCACGTGAAACGGGGGGCTGTTGAAAGAAGTTTATGATGTCGTCGTGGTCGGTGCCGGACATGCGGGTTGCGAAGCGGCACATGCAGCCGCTAAAATGGGCTGCAGTACACTTCTTATAACGACAAGCTGGGATGCCGTCTCCGTTTTCGCATGCAATCCATCGATCGGCGGTCCGGGAAGAGGACAACTGGTAATGGAGATTGGCGCTTTGGGTGGAGTGATGGCTGTTGCTGCGGATAGTAATGTTATCAGCTCCAAAATAAGTGGTGAAAGCAGTGGTCCGGCAGCAAGAACCGTTCATCAACTGGTTGATAAGAATAGTTATCCTTTATATATGAAAATAATCTTAGAGTCGACTAAGGGCCTCTCCATCTATCAGGACATGGCATCTAATATAGAAAGTTCTGCAGGAAGATTAATGATCACGACCAGACTTGGCGAGAGCATAGAGGCCAAAACCATCGTATTAGCCGCGGGAACTTTTTTGAACGGTACTCTTTCTATGGCAGGCAAAAAACAATCAAGTGGCAGGTACGGGGAGATATCGTCGAGTGAACTTGTCGATGGTCTAAGGAGGAAAGGTCTGAGATTTAAGCGGTTTAAGACTGGTACCTCCCCAAGGATAAATATCTCCGCCATCAATATCGACAAGATGGAGGAGAGGGCACCAAGAGAACCGGTGGCTCGTTTTGCTTATTGGAAAGAGAATGAGCATAGAGAGCAGCAGAGTTACTATGTTACCCGTACAAATGGCGAGACCCATTTATTGGTAAAAGAGGCTTTAAGCAGCGATTATACGGAGGAATTGGTCGACGTCTCTCCAAGGCATTGCCCATCTATTGCCGCTAAGCTAATGCGCTTTCCTGAAAGAAATTCACACCCGGTCTTCGTTCAGCCAATGAGCAACGAGACCAACGAGGGGTATCTGCAGGGGTTATCGATGTCTCTTCCGCCGAGCGTTCAGGAAAAGATTATCAGAACTATCCCCGGTCTAGAGTCGGCAGAGATAATAAGGCCTGGCTACAGCGTTGCTTACGATTACCTTATTCCTGATCAATTAAAGGCGACATTAGAGACCAAAGCGATAGAGGGTCTATTTACCGCTGGCCAGATAAACGGGACTTCCGGGTATGAGGAAGCGGCGGCTCAAGGCTTAATGGCCGGCATAAATGCCGCTTTAAAGGTCAAGGGTGATGAGCCGCTATTACTCGATCGATCGGTTGCCTACATTGGCGTTTTAGTAGACGACCTGGTAACCAAGGGCGTCGATGAGCCGTATAGGATGTTTACCTCGAGGGCCGAGTATCGCCTCAGACTAAGAAGCGATAACGCTGATGTCAGGCTGGTTCCGGCCGGTCATAAATTGGGGCTTGTGGAAGATGGGATGATGTCGAGAGTAGAGAAAAAATTAGCGGCAAAATTATCGGACGCGAACCTTCCTGATGATTTTATCCAGTTCATCGAGGCTCGGGAGTTATACTCGGGACTTGAACAAAGAGCCAATAATCG
>SDBV01004571.1_pt1 | contig 19829 bp, 15 predicted proteins | sample 2277081 | NCBI WGS metagenome assembly SDBV01 (sample SAMN10402039, study PRJNA504765) | marine sediment metagenome | isolation source: marine sediment core GS10_PC15, 223 cmbsf | place: Arctic Ocean: Southern Knipovich Ridge | collected 2010
CCGGAATCGGCAGGATAGTTTAATAAGGAGGCTCAACGCTGCTTGTTGGTGCTGCTTTGTGAAGGTGATACTGCGATTTAAGGCCCGAGATGTTGACTCGGCTTTCAAACTCTACCGCCGGGAGATATTCGACCATATAGATATGAGGTCGACTGGTGCTCTGATCGACGCCGAGATCCTTGCCCGCGCAAACCGTGCAGGCTATAGCCTCGGACATGTCCCGGTCAAGCACCTGCCGCGCACAGCGGGAACACAAACCGGAAGCAATATAAAAGTTATTCTCAGGGCGTTTAAAGAATTGTTTAACCTCAGAACAGATATTCTGTTGACCCCGAAGAAAAAACCTTAAAGGGCAGAGATGGAAGAGATAAAAGTTGACATCAATAAAGTTTCACTTGCGATCGTATGCCCTATGGCAAATGAACGCAAGAGTGTCAAAAGTTTCGTAACTTCCGTATTGGATAAATGCAAAGATTTTAAGGCCGTAACATTTTTTGCGATACTTGATAATGTAAGTAAAGACGGTACTATTGATATCCTTCGTGACCTTCAGAAAACTCAACCGCAACTCAATGTTGTATGGGCACCGGAAAACAAATGTGTTGTCGACGCATACTTGCGCGGATACAAAGAGGCATTATCAAATGGATGCGACTGGATACTTGAGATCGACGCCGGCTTTAGCCATCAACCCTCTGACATGCCCCAATTCTTTGAAAAAATGGCTGAAGGGTTTGATTGTGTATTTGCTACCAGATTTGCTAAGGGAGGACAAATGCTTGAGTCTCCCTTGAGTCGTTGCATAATAAGCAAAGGAGGAAGCATACTGGCAAATCTGCTTTTGGGTACGAAACTCTCTGACATGACAAGCGGCTTTGAAATGTTCAAACGCAGTGCTCTTGAGATGGTACTTGAAAAAGGCATACATTCAAGAGGCCACTTCTTTCAGACAGAAATAAAAGCCCACTGTCGCAAACTCAACTTTGCCGAAGTTCCGATACAATACCGTACACCGAGTGCAAGCGTAAACAATAAAGTTTTAAGAGATGCCTTCTCGAATCTATTCAGGATGAGCATATTAAGATTCACCGGGAAACTATAAAAACATGAGGAAAACAGATGAATGAAAAAACCGCATTAGTCGTAACTTCAATAGCAAGTCCGAATGACGTCTTAAAACAACTTGCCGAAGGATGTAAAAAAAAGGATTGGCAGTTCATAGTCATAGGTGACGAGGCAAGTCCTGCGGATTTCCATATAGACGGATGTGACTATTACAGTTTAGAAAGACAACGTCAGACTGGCTTTGAAATAGCAAAACTTGCTCCGACACGGCACTATGCACGAAAGAATATCGGCTATCTTATAGCTATCGAGAACGGCGCTTCGATTATCGTTGAAACCGATGACGATAATATCCCATTGAAAGGTTTCTGGGAGAACCGTCACCGAATTCAACCTGTCAAAACTCTCAGAAAAGGCAACTGGACGAATGTTTACAATTATTTTACCGATGATAATATCTGGCCAAGAGGCCTGAGCTTAGATGCTATAAAAAAACCTGTCCGGGACTATGAGTCACTCGAAATACAAGACGCCGACTGTCCCATACAGCAGGGACTTTCGGACAAAAACCCGGATGTAGACGCAATATACCGCCTTGCTTTGCCCCTGCCTGTCTATTTTAGAACCGACAGGCGGATCGCCCTTGCCGATGGCACCATATGCCCTTTTAACAGCCAGAACACCACATGGTTTTCGGACTCCTTTGGTCTTTTGTATCTGCCGGCTTATAGTTCGTTTCGAATGACTGACATTTGGAGAAGTTTCGTTGCCCAGCGTATCGCCTGGACAAATAAATGGGCAGTACTCTTCCATGAGGCAACAACAACTCAGGATAGAAATGAACACGATCTAATGAAAGACTTTGCAGACGAAGTGCCCGGCTATCTCAATAATGACCGCCTTTTTGATGCACTCAATGGCCTCGGCATGGCTCCAGGGACCGATAATATAGCCGAAAACATAACTAAAAGTTACGAAACCCTGGTCGAGATGGATCTTCTCGATCCCAAAGAACTTTCCTTGGTAAATGCATGGAATAATGACCTGGAAAAGGTACGCAAAAGGGCATAATGCCTGATACGGTTGTTTTCAAGAGCACATGAAATTTGCACCCCTATTTTAAGAACCTCAATCATGGTTTTCTTTGTCAAAACCTCTCTTTTGTTGACGCCAAGGTCCGATAATCCCCTGATGTCCAAAAACTGTTTATTTGGCCAAAATCACACAAGCCTCCTGAACAATCAACCGATATAACCGTAGGCAAGATAACAAGATAGGCCTGACAAAAGAGGATTCAAGGTCTGATTGTCCCGCAAAAGACACAGGTGACCCCTGAACGCAGGAAGATCAGCCGAAATATATCGGTTTAGCGCATCCGACAGGAACGGAGTTTGCAAATTCCAGCAGCACCCGATAATATAATGGCGACGATACATTTGAAATTTAAATTACTACTCAGTCAATGTGGGGGAATACAATGACTAAGATCATCTGCGTCTGCGGAGCCAGGCCCAACTTCATGAAGATCGCACCGATCATGCGTGCTTTCAAGGCAAACGGCAATTTTGAAACTTTGCTCGTTCATACCGGCCAGCACTACGATGAGAATATGAGCAAGCTGTTCTTCGACGAACTCAACATTCCCAAGCCTGACATTAATCTTGAGATCGGCTCAGCGAGTCACGCCGTTCAAACTGCCGAGATCATGAAATGCTTTGAACCGGTTGTGCTTGATTTCAAACCTGATTATGTTCTCGTTGTCGGCGATGTCAACAGTACCATCGCCTGCGGGCTGGTCGCGGTTAAACTGGGCGTCAAACTCATCCACGTCGAAGCGGGCCTTAGAAGTTTTGACAGAGACATGCCCGAAGAGATCAACCGCGTCCTGACCGACAGCATTAGTGACTTGCTCTTTGTTACGGAACAATCCGGTGTTGATAATCTTATCAATGAGGGTGTCAACCCGGACAGGATACATTTTGTTGGCAACGTAATGATCGATACGCTTCTGGCTAACAAGGAAAAAGCCGCACAGTCGGATGTCTTGAGCAGATTCAACCTTGAACCATCGAGGTATGCCGTCATTACATTGCACCGTCCGAGTAACGTTGACGATATGGAAAAGTTCGAACAGATCATTTCCGCATTCGAACATATCGAAAAGGATATCAAACTTATTTTTCCGATCCATCCGCGTACGAGGAACAATATCAGCAAGAACGGCTTGAACAAGCGCGTCAAAGCCATGAAGAATCTCATGCTGATCGAGCCGATCGGCTATCTTGACTTTTTGTGTTTGATGAGTAACGCCCAACTGATGATAACCGACTCCGGCGGCATTCAGGAAGAAACGACGATCCTCGGCGTGCCGTGCATGACGCTAAGGGAAAACACCGAACGCCCCGTAACTATTACAGAGGGCACAAACCGTCTCGTACATATTACAACTGATGATATATTAAAACACTACTCCGAAATAAAAAATGACGGCCAGGCAGCAGATAACATAAAAACCCCCAACCTATGGGACGGTAACGCCGCCGAGCGAATAGCTGAAACAATAGCAAACAACAAAAACTAATTTCCTCAACACACAATAAGGGTAGCAACTTCTCGAAATGCAAACTTCAAGTCAAGAAGCTAAAAAAAGGATCGTAGCTAATATAAGTACAAATATTATGGTTGTTGTTGTAGGTGCAGCTATCAGTGTATGGCTTACTCCATATTTTATTAAAACCCTTGGCATAGCGGGATACGGGATGATCCCATTGGTTGTATCTTTCATTGCATACTTTAATCTTTTTACCAGTGCCATTTCAAATGCCGTCAGCCGATTTGTTGCTATTTGCTTAAATAAAGAAGAAGGAAAAATAAGTAATATTTATTTCAATAGCGCTTTAATTGCTATCTTTGTGCTATGCTGCACCCTAACTATTCCGGCAATAATTATTTCTATCTTTTTTTCTAATATATTCCAAGTTCCTCCTGGTCTCGAAAATGACACTTCGTTGTTATTCTTCATGGTTATCTCGTCTTCATTTATTATTGCCCTGAATAGTCCTTTCCTAGTCAGCAGTTTTGTGACCCATCGCTTCGACTTGGCTAATTATGTAAAAATAGCAGGAAGATTATTACGGGTAAGTATAATCATTGTATGCTTTAAATATATAGCTACATCCTTAATATATGTCGGTTTATCCTATATAGCAATGACTTTGTTTTGCTTGATTTGCTCTGTTTGTTTAACCAGAATTCTAACCCCGCAACTAAACGTTAGCCGAGACCATTTCAGTTGGAACGCACTGCGTGAAATGGGAAAAATGAGTAGTTGGATAGCAATTAATCAAGTCGGTGCCTTATTGTATCTTGGTGTCGGCTTCATAATTATAAATCTTTTTCTCGGCCCTGAACAGTGCGGCAGGTACGCTCCGATCGCGCTCTGGGTGAGTCTGCTGGGGACCTTAGGGGGGGCCATCAGTGATGTCTTTGCCCCCATAGCTTTGGGGTATATCGCTCGCCAACAGCCAGACACCCTTGTATTTCAGATGAGACGAGCTACAAAATTTCTTGGCTTAATTATGGCTCTACCTGTGGGCATTCTTTGTGGACTCGCAAAACCTATACTATGCCGATGGCTTGGAGCCTCTTTTGCTGATCTGGCACCATTGGTATGGATACTAATAACACCATGGTTAATCACTATAGCAATAAAACCGATGTTCTCAGTTTTTAGAGGACTGGATAAAGTTAAAACTCCCGCCATAGCTACCCTTTTCGGTGGACTGGCAAACATCATTTTAGCTATTGTTTTTGTTTCTTTTACCAATCTTGGTATTTATGGCGTTGCTTTAGCTTTACTGATTTGCCTTACATCTAAAAACCTGCTCTTTACACCGATTTATGCTGCCATTATAACACACCAACCCAAAATGATTTTTGTTACAGAGTTGTTTGCCGGATTATTTATGGCTTTACTTGTAACATTGACAGGTCTGATTGTGTCTCGTTTATACAACCTGGCTACCATTCCACGCCTTACAATTACCTGCATTCTTATGGCTGCTGTCTACATACCATTATGCTATGGTGTTATCATAACAAAAACCGACAAGGAATTGTTGTGGTCCTTAATTCGCAGAAAATAACGGGATTCAGCAAAGTGTTTCTATGAAAATCTTAATAATTGGCGAAATACACAGCGAAAACCTTGGTGACAGGGCTATATTCTTAACACTGAAGAGACTTTTTGAATCGCAGGGACACTCGGTCTCAGGTCTTGATCTTAGCAGGAGAACAGGCCATACTTCTATATCAGGAGATATCACATCAGACAATATCTTTCTCAAAGACAAGGAATTGCAGGAATTAACGAAAAAAAACAAAAAGCTGTCTTTTAAGCGGCTTCTGAAATATGCCCTGCTCAATTTCATGAGAAGATTAAGAATTTATTGTTCTGCAAGGGTAATGTACCGTAAACATAAGGGTATATGGGCAGATGAATTTCAAAATCACGACCTAATTATCTTTGGTGGCGGCTCTCTTCTTATGGATAATTTTTGGAGCTTTCCGCTATCGTTATTGTTTGCCTCAAGGCTAGCCAAGAGCCTGAGGATACCCTATGGCTGTGTAGGTTGTAGCGTTGGGGAAGTTCTTTCAAAGCAAGCCATAGTATGGCTGAGAGAATTCCTTGACGGTTGTTCTTTTGTAACTCTACGTGACCCTCTTTCTGGAACGCTATTAAAACAGTTGGGTGATTATAAGTATGATGTTTTTATTGATTCGGCTATCTGTACAAACGAAATTGTTAACATAAAGAATTGTCATTCCGAAAAGACCATTGGAATAAATGTTTTACCTTATGTTGGCCATCCGTTTATGACAAAACGTGATTATCAACGATATCTTGAAGCGATCAAAAAACTGGTGATTAGAATTGATGGGAAACCACAACTGGGCTTTAAACAAATCATCTTATTTAATACTGGTGGTCTTTTGGATATGCAAAGCTCAGCTTCTTTATATTCTCAGATAAGACCCGCATTGAAAAATTTAAAAATAAATGTCTGTAGGAGATTCAATAACCTTCAGCAATTGTGTCAGACAATTTCTGAATGCAATCTTATTGTCTGTACCAGACTACATTGTAGCATTATTTCAAATAGCCTTGGCATTCCCACTATAGGAATCAGTTGGTCAAAGAAAGTTACAGGTTACTACGAAATGATCAATTTGAAAGAGTTTTGTTTTGACTACGAAACTGTGAATGCCGAAACGCTCTTTAGATCTTTACAGTCTATAGAGCCTCAAGATTTTGTACAGAATATTGATCTTGATGCGCATTTACAATTGCTTAGAACCCTCCCCGAAAAAGTAGTTAATATGACAAACATATAGAAGCATATTCACTATCATGCCAAAACTAGTCGGGCATGGGTCTTCTTAAAAAGAAACTTTTAATAGTTTTTATTTTAGCATACGTTTTGCTGAGTCTGATCAAATTTATAATATGATAAAGTTGGTTTTGCCAACATAAACAAAGTTTTTTATCAAGAGAGACCTATGGTAGCATTTTTCTCAATAATCCTGACTATTTGGGTACCCATGAGAATAGTAAAGCCTTTCAATAGTTCGCATAAGGCGATAGTATTGACCGTTCTATTAGCATATATCATAGGTATTTCCGTATGGCATTTTACTTTGATTAAACGCACCGGTTGGCCTTTAGTAGAAGATGGATCAGTGGACACTTGGACTTACTATGAGGACACTCGTGTTTTCACAACCTACTCGCCTTTCTCGATCACCAAGGGCGACTTGGTTCGGGCGGCCAACAAACCTGCGCATCTTGGTTACCATTACTTCCTGGGAACTTTAACTACACTTACCTATAACCCTCTTTATGCATCAAGGATACTGAAAATATTGTTTTTCTTTAGCGGATTGACATGTCTCATGCGCGTATGGCGTACAAACTTTGGCGACAAATTGGCTGTATATGGATTTGTCTTTCTTACCGTTTTATTTGCAACGCCTTTTTATCAGATTTTCAGAAATTACAGAGACTCCATCATCTTGGCCCTTTTCATGTTAAGCATGGCGATATTAGATACAGTTTTACGTCCCATTCAGCACTCTATCGAGCCTGTAAATAAATCTAAAACTACCTTTTTATGGGTGTCGCTCTTAGTAGTCTTATGGGTGCTTTCTTGTTTTCGTTTTTATATAGCATTTGTGGTTTTAATTTCGGTGGGCATACATTTTGTCATCGCCGGAGGCTTGGGAGCAAAAAAAAGAATGTTGCTTTTAACTTTCGCGACCATCTTAAGTGTTTTTGTATTGCCAAAGATAATTGGTGCAACACTATCAATAATGGCAAGAGCAGGAAGCGGACGCAGCATATATGGTATTTATGGTATGTTCCGTGGTGTTATAACACCTATCCCATGGCAACATTTTGTTCCTGCCCTTATTCCTGCACACTGCTTTTATTTGCTGTCATTACCCTATGTTTTTTTTGCATTCTTTGCTCATCTGAAAAAAAATCTAACCTGGCACTTATTTTTCGTTGGAGCAATGATAATGGTCCTTGGTGGATTGTTAAAGGGAAGTCAGGAACGAAAACGAACTGCGATAGTACCTGTTTTTGTTATGTGGAGCCTCTCTAACATGGCACATAAAAGAGGAACTCACATTTCACAGCGCGTAGGTAATTTTGAAGAGCAAATATACATAGACGAACCATATGGCTATGACAACAGCGATATTCAGATAGAATCAGATCATGATTGTTATGTTTAAGTGAATTAGTGTTCTTAGAAATGAAATCTCATAAAAAAATAGAATTTGTCGTATTGATGACTTTATGCCTTATCTGTATAGGAAATTTACGCGCTAACGAAAAAATTCCCGACAAGATAAAGGCTGGGTGTATGGGAACCAGGAACATCGACGTTCTACCCAAAATGGTGTCAGAAGGGATGAATGTCGCTTTGGTAAAATTTGGGTATCTTCGTTTGCCAATTTTCATTATGTGAATTCTGTCTCATTTAGCCTATCGACGAGGAACCCATATTGAGCAGGGAGGAACTCAAGCGTATGAGGAAGAGGCGACATCAGAAGAATGGGCTGAACATAGCTACCAAGACGAACTGCTGTACGTTGAATAGATTCATTATTTAGAGTTTAACATGATTGCTCCCTGTAATTAAAGCAGAGGTACGATGCACGAGGAAACGTTTATAATATTGATCTGTTGAAACGCGACAATACACATTATTTTTATTGTGAGTAGAAATGAAAATCTTACATTGTATTTCCAATCTTGGTTTTGGCGGAGTCGAGCGAATAATTCCGGCAAGTATGCCAATGCTAAAACGTATGTACCCAGATATGCAGCATATTCTGTGCGCTTTCCGTAGAGGAGCAAATGCTGAATATATAACAAAATTACTGGGCGATGCACAAGTACCGTTATATGTACTTAACAAGCGAGGAAAAATAGACCGTACGTTCTGTAATGATTTTATGGCGCTGGTCAATCGTGAAAGACCAGATATAATTCATGCTTACAATGACACGCCAATGATCTGGACAAGATTTTTGTTGCGTAAAAATCGTTCAATTCCTATTATCTGCCACTGTGGTTCAGCAGCTATTAGTTACCCTCGTACACGATTAATAGAGCGTATTCTCTGCCGCAGAACGGATCATTACGTTTTCGTCTCAACGCCGACAAAAAGGATTTGGAATTCATATCTTCATATCAAGTGCCCGCAGCACATAATTTATAACGGTATCGACTTGGCAACTTTTGATTCGGGTCTATCCGGTGTTAGCGCCATTGAGACATCAAGGTCTCGAAGACCTTTTGTTCTGCTCGTAGTTAGTCGTTTATGTACACAAAAAGCGATTCACATCGCCATTGCTGCTGTGAAAATACTTAAAGATCGGGAACAGACTGACATCTGTCTGTATTTAGTTGGTGATGGGCCAGAAGCAAATGAACTCAAATGCCTTGTGAACTTGCTTGGGATTAGCTCGATGGTTAGATTTGAAGGATATAAGTGTGACGTTCAACCTTATTACGAACAATCGCACATAGCCCTTTGCACTTCGTACAATGAAACGTTCGGTCTTTTTCTGGCTGAGGCTATGTATAATCGACTCGTATGCATTTCAGCCAATATGGGCGGTCCTTCGGAATTTGTAAAAGATTCAGTCAATGGTTTTCTGCTTGCACCAACAGAGAAACCAACTAAGCAAAATCGTCGTCGCTGTACCGGCCGCGTCTACAATGGTCACTTCGACCGACTCATGCCACCGCTTGAAGTTAACCCCAAAGTCTTAGCTGATTGTATTATTGATATTCGCCGTCGGTACGATGAACTTGGTCACTTACGGGACAAGGCTCGCCAAACGATAGCTGAAAATTTCAGTATGAGGCATTACTGTAAAGGACTGGGAGATCTTTATCACGAGATTGGACAAGAAAAAAACTTGGTGAAATAGATGCTGGTATAGTAGTTATCTACTGAGAGCTAAGCAGGGCCAAATTATAAAAACTATGTATGAGGAGTGTTTCTCAACAGTACGTTCTATGTTGCTGGAGGCCAGCCTACGGCTGGCCTCCAGCAATACCGCAGAGCTACAATTAGCGTTAAATTCGCACAAAGAATGGACTAGGAATTGGGTGCAGGTCAATGAATTATAAATATAAAGTCCTGTTTTTATTAAGCAATCCTGTTATTGGTGGTACTGAGACTTTTATAATGTCTATTGTGCCGTTATTGAGGTTGAATGGCATTGACGCCAGAGTGGCAAATGTGTGGCCAGATTCCGTGATGGAAAAAAGTTGCAATGACAATAATATTTCCTTTAAGTCTTTTGAGGCCCAGAGGTACAAGATACCTCTTAAAAGTATTTTGCATCTTGTACTTTTTTTAAGGCGAGAGAAGTTTGATATTATTTATGTTCTTGGATTGCGAATGAATCTTCTGTTAAGATTTATTTGGCTATTTGTACCATCATGTAAAATGATATCGGGGGTACGTAATGTGGATACCTGGCGTAAATGGTATCATATTGGGTTAGACAGAATAACCCAAAGATTAGTTGATTGTACTGTATGCAATAGTTACAAGCTTCTTGAAATAAAAAGTGACCGGGAAAAGACTCCCGAAAGCAGGTTATCTGTGATTTATAACGGTATTGACACAGAGTATTTTTCAAAAAATGTTCAGCAATGGCCCACCAGAAGCGTATTGGGCCTTCCAGAAAACAGATTTTTTGTAAGTGTTGCAAATATCAGGCATACTAAGGGGCATGCTTTTTATCTTGATGCAATATACAAGGCGGTAAAATCTGGATTGCCTGTGAATATAAAATTTTTGTGGATAGGAAAAGGGCCTCTTGAGGCTCGACTTAAAGAATACGCAGAAAAGCTTGATCTTAGTGATAGGATTATTTGGGCGGGTAAGCAGGAAGATGTCAGACCCTATCTGTTTCATTCTGAAGCATTTGTCCTGTCTTCAAAGGAAGAGGGAATGCCAAGAGCAATGATAGAGGCAATGTCCATGGAATTACCTGTTTTATGTACAGACGTGGGCGGCAATTCCGAGGTTGTAAGAAATGGGATAGATGGCATTGTTGTCAAGTATGGAGATGTTGATCAGATGGCTAATGCGTTGATGGAGTTATCTTCTGCAAAATGGTTGAACACTGATATAGGTAATAATAATAGAAAAAGAGTTCTGGAAGAATTTGCTCTGGCAACAATGGTAAATGAACATATTAAGCTTTTTGATAATCTTGTGGCGGATCAGACCATAAAATGATTAAAAGAACTTTTCGCGATTGTTTTATAATTACGATAATTGCATTTATATGCACTTGTAATTGTGTAGCCTCAGGAATTGCAAATATTGAAGAAAAGAAAAAACTAAGAGCAGTTTATCTGGGTTATGCTTCGCCATCTAAACTGAAGATTCTGGACAAGCTATCCGAATGCGGAATAAATTTGGTTTTAGTAAAATTCCCAACTTTGACTAATAAATTTAAATTAGATTTTCAGCTAAAACTCAATATGATCAAGTGGTCGAATGAGTGCAAAAACCGGGATATTCTTTTTATGCCGGTTATAAATATTTGGCATTATGAGAAAAATTGGTTCAAGCCCTCTTTTGACTTGGTTTATAACAATAAAACTTATGAAAAAACCCCTTGTCACTTTAATGAACACTTTTATCAATATCTTATAAATGATCGACTGGTTGTTTTGGCGAAGTTGTCCAATGAAATTTTGATGTATGGCGTAGCTATTGATTTCGAGATGTATAGTGCTGACATGACGAGATTTCCGGGATATTGCTTATGTGATGATTGTTTCAAAAAGTATTTAATATATATAAAAAAACCATTCATTTCTTATGATAAACGGCAAAAATTTTTATCTGAGCATGCTTACCAAACAGATTATGAGAATTTCCTAAAGGATATTGTCAATGAGATGGCTAAAAATACAAGAGAGAATATTTCTAAGATTAATCCGGCATTATTAGTAGGCGGGTTGCAGCTTGATACTAAAGGTAGTTTCTATCGAGGTTTATTGAAAGGGTTAAGTGTTGAAAATAAAGTATTGATCTTTTCAGAGAAGACCTATTCGAAAGGATATAACTCATATATTGATTCAATTCAGAATGAACTTTCAAGTCAAAATATAAAAGCTGGCTTCATACCTGGAATATGGCAGAGGCAGTTTTCTCCTGTGAATTTAGCGGAGCAGTATTATTATTGCGCAAAAAACTCTACAGGTTATTGGATATATGGAATGGATTTCCTTATAGATGGCAAAGAAAAGGAGTTGGCAGAGCAGTATTGGCAAGCGATTTCAATCGCAAATCAAGAATTAGATAAATATCAATTGAATAAAACTTATATTTCTAATTTAAAAATAAGACCTTTTCTTGCTGCGCCGCCTAAAAAAATTGAAATTACAAAACCTGATTTTAAAGCATTGAAATTTGTGACATTGGATTCGTATAAAAATAATTCTCGTAAAGATATTAATGTTTATTATAGAGGTAAAGTTAAATTACTTTTCATGGCTAAGAAAGATGATCTGGTAGAATTTCAGCTTCAATTAAAAAAAATAGGAAGTTATAAAGTAGATTCCGCATACGCGGTCATTGTCGATCATAAAGGAAATATAATCACCGAAGAGCTCATTAAAATCAAAAAAGAAAGGAAGTTGTCCTTTGTGGCGGATTATGATGGAATTTATAGCGTAATTTGTGATTCCGGCTCTATTATATGGAAAGTTACAGGCTGTTCTCATAAGTTTGTTATAGATGCTAATAATAATGTCCATTTATTTAGGCCCAGGCAAACTCTTTTTCTGTTTAGAAATAACATAAAGGTTGCCCCTAAACTTAGGGTTGCGGTTGATGGTCCGGGTGAATCTGTACGTGTTGAATTTAAAGATTCATCAGGTGGTGATCTTGGTCATTTTCTGGTCGAACATCGAAAAACAATTATCCTGACAAGTTTAAATGCTAAAATTCAGAATATTAGTATTGATATAAAACGAGCCAGCAAAATAGCTTTTGAAGATTTTCGTATAAAACCTGAAAGTGGTTTTGAGAAATATATTTCACCCTTTGCAAATTTTTACGCGGTTTCTTTTGATGGAAGTTCCATGAAATGAAAGAGGAAAAGGACAATCAGCAAGAGAGTGGATCGTCGAAAATTTCAAAATAAATCTCATAGCAAAAAAATACTTGAAATTGTTTGAGCTTTTAATCCAAGGTTGTCGGGATGGTGAGAAATTACAACAATTGATAGATTGCCAACAATGCTTACTTGAGGAACAATAATCAAAATCGCTCATACTGTAACAATATACGGTTCTGTCTCAACCATTTTGTATTCAAAACTGAAAGCTTTGGATGGCTATGAAGCCTTTGGCAGCAATATAAATCAACTGATAAATGATAAAAAGATGAGGAATGCTATTGGAAAGGCTTCCAGAAAAAGAATTAAAGATCATTTTGATATGCAGACAATTGAGGTGCTAAACAAATGAAAACAAAAGTGGTGGTAATATCAGCTGTTGATTCGACTTTCAAAGTTTTGTTGATGGCGCAGATTAAAGCGGCTCTAAAAGCGGGGTATGAAGTTCATGGAATTTGTTCCGATGGTCCTCACATTGACTTTCTCGAAGATCATGGCATTAAAATGCACACAGTCAATATCAAGAGATCAATTAGTCCTTTTGCTGACCTTGTGTCTATTGGGAAGATGTACAGATATCTCAAGAAAGAAAAGGCGCAGATTGTTCACACTCATACTCCAAAGGGTACTTTACTTGGTCAACTTGCCGCAAAACTTGCGGGTGTTCCGATTATTCTAAATACTGCGCATGGACTTTGTTTTCATGAGCAGATGGAACCGATGCCAAGAAGGTTCTTTACCGCTATGGAATGGTTTGCGGGTAAATTTTCCACTATGATATTAAGCCAGAACCCGGAAGATATAGAAACTGCGATAAGGCTTGGTATTTGTAAGCCTGATAGGATAAGATTGCTTGGTAATGGCATTGACCTATCCATATTCAATCCACGCAGGTTTGATAATAACTTTAAAAAAGAAAAAAGAGATCAAATAGGTATTCCTCGTGATGCGATTGTTGTCGGAATGATTGGAAGACTAAGGCGTGAGAAAGGATATTTAGAGTTATTTAAGGCTATGAAAAATGTAATTAGAAAACATAAAAAAGTATGGCTTGTATTAGTTGGCCCAGAGGAACCTGAGAAAGCAGACAGTGTTTCAAGTGATGCTTTCAAGGAATATGGAATTGAATCACGCACATTATGGTTAGGTAGGCGTGAAGATATTCCTGAAATACTCTCCTGCTGCGACATTTATACTTTACCTTCGTGGCGAGAGGGTTTTCCTCGTTCAGCCATAGAAGCTGCTGCTATGGGTTTACCAATAGTAACGACTAATATCAGGGGTTGCCGTCAAGTTGTTGATGATGGTGTTAATGGTCTCTTAGTGTCTCTAAAAAATGTGAATGAACTCGAAACAGCACTAACGACTCTCATATGCAATGAAGAATTGAGGGGAAAAATGGGACAAGCCGGAAATATAAGAGCGCAAAGAGAATTTGACGAACGAAATATATGTCAAATTGTTGTCAATACTTATCATGACTTAATAAATGAGAAATTAATCTGAGAGTGTTTTGGAATATGGGCTTTAAGTTTTCCTCTGAATGTTTGCTTGATGCACATATAAGGCGGTATAATCAAATATATGATTCATGGTAATAGAATAAGATTGTTGTTATAGGGAAATAGTAGTTATGTCAGAAAGAATATAACCATCTGATCTCCCATGAGCAAAGCTTGAATTAGACATGGGATAAGGTTAATTATTGAGATGCACTCTTTTAATCTTTCCGCGATTACATTAAAATAGCAAAAGACGAAAAGAGGGGAATATAAACTAACCTATTTGGTAAAAGTGGTCTCAGCAAAATATTTGAATGTTAGAGAAATTGTGGTTTTTACTGTTATATGGAGATTTTGAAAATGAATTCAGAAGAAAAAGGGGCACAAGAATATTTTGACAAAGTACCGGAACAGTGGGATGCGTTGTACGCGCACGAAAACAAGCTTAAATATGGGATAAACAAATGGCTTCGAAAAGGACTATTTGCTCGTCACGAGCTTACTTTTGAACATTGTGGCGATCTCAGTGGAGCAAAAGTTCTGGATATTGGCTGCGGTACCGGCAGATTCAGTATTGAATGCGCGAAAAGAGATGCCGATCGGGTAGTTGGGATTGATTTTGCGCCTTCGATGATTGAATTTTCGCAAAAAATCGCAGAGCAAATGGGAGTTGCTGAAAAATGTCAATTCATTTGTGATGACTTTCTCTCGCATCAATTTGACGAACAGTTCGATATAGTTCTTGCACTTGGAGTCTTTGATTACATCAAGGAACCGGAACCGATCTTTAAAAAGATCGCTTCTATGAAACCACGCAAGTTTCTGGCGTCATTTCCAAAGTTCAGTCCCATTTGGGGCATACAACGGCACATTCGCTATAACTGGATCAGAAAGTGTCCTATTTACAATTATACTGAAAAACAATTGGAGAACTTATATTGTCAGGCACCATTTGCAAATCATGAGATATTGAAAGGGAATAGAGGTTTCTTTGGAATAGGTGAATCAACTTAATAGAATGGTATTGGAGTTGTACGTTAATAATAAATGAGAACCTTGGGGTAAGAACAACATAATATGAATGCTATAACTATCGACGTCGAAGATAGATGGCAATTGGTTTCCCGCTACGGGCTGCATAGAGAAATTGAGCCAACTGATTCTGTTGTGAAAAATACAGAATGGCTTCTGGACACTTTCGATAACAAGAATATCAAAGCCACATTTTTTGTACTTGGAGATGTAGCAAGCAAATTTCCGTCACTCATAAAACTTATATATGATAAAGGCCATGAGATCGGCCTACATGGGTTTTCGCACCAGCAGATCTTCAATCTGACAATAGAAGAATTCAGATGTGAGATGAGAGATGGGAAAAAATTACTTGAAGATATAATCTCCTCAACTGTTCGGGGACATCGCGCACCGGCTTTTTCGATAATGCCGGAAACCAAGTGGGCACTTGAGGTTTTGGCCGAAGAGGGCTTTGTTTATGATTCCAGTATTGTGCCATGCAAAAACAAAAGATACGGCTGGAAGGGGTTCTGCATGGATATCTGTAATATTTCACTACCTCATGGACTGGAGATCATCGAATTCCCGCTGTCAACCATTAAACTACCTGCTTTGGATAAGGGCTTTGTTATTGGGGGTGGATACTTGAGGCACTTTCCTTATCTCGCTTCAAAACTGGCTATAAAAACAATTGAGAAACAGCGGCCTGTTGTAGTTTACATGCATCCATACGAATTTGCCGACGAACCATTTACTTTATCCATGGATCATCTTCCAGAAGATGAAAAACGCAAAGTTGTGAAACGTATGAAGTTTGCAATGAGAAATGAATCTACGATGCAAGCCAAGCTGCACAGGCTATTGTCAGATTTTGATTTTACAACTCTCTGGGATATTATCGAATCAAAGTCAGAAGATAATGGTCTTATCAAAGTAAAGGTGTAGAGTTCCGCCAAATAAAATGGAAAGCAGACATGAACGAAAAAACCACAAAAAAGAAGTCACCTCTTAAGTTTGTTGCTTTAGGTTTTATTACAATTGTTGTTTTGATGTTTATTGCCAACCTTAACAATACAACTAATGAGGAGTTTGAAGCACCAAGGGAAGGTTTTGAGAAGACGTATACGGTCGAGGATAAGCTTATAGCAATAACTCTGTCATCTAACATATGTGTGTGGAACTGGGACACTCATGAAAAAGAAAATGATCTCACACCACCGGGTGCTCAAGAGCTGCTGTATCTACCCCCAGATAGATTTATCTACATACCGTCAAATGATAGATCAAAGATCAATATCATGAATCCGATCACTAAACAACAGGAAATGAGCATCTCCTCGCCATATGGATGGCAATGCAGCATGCTGACATTAAGTACAAATACTAATTTCATCGCTTCTTTGCTGAGTCCAAAAAAAACCGGTGCCAATAACAGTCTTGCCCTGGCAATACTATCGCTTGCCTCATCTGAGATAGAACACGAAACGGTTATTATCAGAGATCGAGTAGCTTATTCAAATATATACGGTATAGCAATCTCAAATGATGGTATGTTTGCCGCTTTTGTCGGTGATAAAAACGATAAAGCGTGGTTGGCTATTGCTGATGTCAGTAAAAAGAAAATTATCGCCGAACATACGATCGAAACTATCGCAGATCTTACATGTGCCGGCTTCCTGAAAGACAACAGCCTTCTTTATGCCGGCGGAGAAGGATTATTTGTATATTGCTTCGATACCAAAACCGGTGATCTTGTAAAGAAACTGCAAATGGAACAACATTCCGGAGGCGTCTTCAATGAACAACGCGTAACTTCCATAGTTATAAGTCCCGACGGGAAATTACTGGCAGCGTGTCTTACTCCCATATCGATGGTTTATATATGGAATGCATCGGATGATATGTTGCTTGGTCGTGTCAAAGGAAGCAGGGGCCTAAGCTATATATCTTTTTCTCCGGATTCGTCACAATATGTTATTTCAGGAAATAACTATATGGGCAACCTTGAAATATGTCCCTGTCCTGAAGAACCAACTAACTAACTGTATGACTGACAAAGATAATAAATTAATCATAAGAGATATGACAGCAGCAGACACAAGCGGAGTTGTGGAGGTTCACAGGCATTGTTTTCCGGCTTCGATATCAATCTTTTCCGCGTTAAATCCTGACATTGTAAAACGCTATTACGAACTATTTGTTAGCGAATCCGAAAGTCTCGGGGCGGTTCTGGTCGAATCCGGAACAGAGCGCATTGCAGGTTTTGCCTCTGGGACGCTTAGGCCCGGTATCAAGAAACGATTTGCAATACGTTACTGCATCCCACTTTGTTGGGGTATCTTGTTCGGATGCCTGACAAGTGCTACGGTACGAAAAGTGGTTTGTGGCCACATAAAAAATATTCCAAAGATGTTCACAGAAAAAAAAAGAAAGGATTGTGCTGAAGCAGAGAGCCCGCCCCCGAATGGCCCGATTGGGTTTTTCATGCCCATAGCCATACACCCCGATTTCAGGGGAGGACCCAATGCCGTAAAACTTGCCGAGTATTTAATGGATAAATTCTTCGAAAGAGGCGTAGTTCGTATCCGTAGCGGGGGGATAACAACTGATAACATAGCAAGCAGAATACTTTTTGAAAAACTGCTTGGGTGGAATTCAAAAGTTATTTCTGATAAATGGGTTACTGTCTGGACAGATCGCCCCCAGGGCAAATAAAGAGACACAATATGACTGGTTGAATATCAAACGTCTGTCCATGGAGATTATGGAAACAACTCAACAAATTATCGAACGATGCAAAAACCTGATCTCTCAACCGGATCGCAGAAAAGATTATCTTCTCGGTATCAAAGATAAGTACCAGGGCATAACAGGCTATTTTTCCAACTATATACCCGAAGAGATCATCGTCGCAGCCGGTTTCCATCCTATGAGAATAATAGGCGTTTTTGATACATCAAAGCCGGCTTACAACTCACTGTTTAACCCGGTATGTTCATTTGCTCAGGATGTTTTTTCAGCGACCGGCTCCGACTACTTTTCTTTACTTAACAGCGTTGTTTTCCCCAATTCATGCGATTCGCTGAGAGTATTGGCACAGATGTGGGAGCATAATATTACTCAACCGCCCGCCATTTGCTTATTGCACCCGATAAATACAGACAGCAATTCGATCCAGTATTTCACACGGGAACTCGAAAAATTCGCTGCAAAACTTCAAAATCTTTCCGGGAATAATTTTTCGCAGGATCAACTAAAACAATCAATAGAAAAATACAATCGAACCCGCAGCCTTCTAAGAGAACTGTATAACATAAGAAAGAATAACGACAGCTTTATTAGTGGTTCCGATGCCATAGCTTTGATGACCGCCGGACTGATCATGGATAGAGAAGAGTATAATCAGATGCTCGGCGCTATCGTCGAGGAGGGCAAGAACAATAACTACAAAGACAACAGCTTAAAAAGGATCATGATAATCGGCCCGCTCGTAGACGATTATGCTCTATTGAATAAGATAGAGCTGTTCGGAGCATACATCGTTTATGACGATATAACAAATGGCACTCGTTATTGCGGCCTGGACGTAGAGACCGAAGGCAATCTTTATGAAAACATCGCGAAAAGATATCTTTCCTCCGGCCCCAGTCCGACACTGAATAGCGATAAGCGACCAAGTAGTCGTTCGTTCGGTATTTTAATCGACGAACTCGATTTAGATGGCATTATCTTCATTAATCAAAAATTCTGCGAGCCACATGTTCACAAATATTTGGAAGAAGTTGACATCCTGAAAAATATGGGCGTTAATTCCCTCATGCTTGAGGTCGAACACGGCAGATTAGCAGCCCAGGAACGTGATCTGTTACGAATAGAGTCTTTCATTGAGATAGCCGGAAGGAATTAGGTGGAATCAAGTAGGTCCATACTCGCAAAAATATTCGCCGAATACTACCTCTCCGGCACCCAAGCCAAAAAAGAGAAACGACCCGTAGCTTATGTCTCAGCTTTTACACCGGTCGAGATACTCAAAGCGATGGACGTTGTATGTTTGTATCCTGAAAGCTATGCGGTGGTTTGTTCGGCTTCGAATAAAAGTCAGGAAATGATACAGGCTTCAAAGATGGCATCCTTTTCGCAGGATCTATGCTCGTATTCGTTGATCTCTTTCGGAACGGATCATTACCCCAAACTTCCGTATGGCGGTCTGCCCGAACCTGACATGCTCATCGCCACAAATAACCAGTGCGGAACGACATATCTATGGTTCAAATTGCTCGCCCAGAGAAAAAATATACCGTTATTCATAATAGACTATCCAGCCGCAATTGACGATCAGGACTCCATTAAAGAATATATCGCCGGGCAATACGAATCTTTGATCGGATTTGTAAAAAAATATACCGCCAATGACATAAACATACGGAAACTAAACGAACTGGTAGGCTACAGCAGAAAAGCATGCCGCCTGTGGCAAAAACTCCATGAATTGAATAAACAGATCCCTGCAAAAATTGAGGG
>SDBV01004572.1_pt1 | contig 19824 bp, 18 predicted proteins | sample 2277081 | NCBI WGS metagenome assembly SDBV01 (sample SAMN10402039, study PRJNA504765) | marine sediment metagenome | isolation source: marine sediment core GS10_PC15, 223 cmbsf | place: Arctic Ocean: Southern Knipovich Ridge | collected 2010
TGCTGAGAAAAAGCACTCAGCTAAGAAGTCTGCTGAGAAAAAGCACTCAGCTAAGAAGTCTGCTGAGAAAAAGCACTCAGCTAAGAAGTCTGCTGAGAAAAAGAGCGTAGTTAAGAAAGGTGCTTTAGTAGCTGCTGCTCATGCTCGCAAACATAAGAAAAACAGATAAGGATACTAAGCCCCCTCTACAGGGGGCTCTACTATTTCCTCCAGGGTAACTATCCCGAGTGTTGTGTATAGAGGCCCTTCAGGTAACGTCTGAGATCCCTGAAGGGCATATTCTTGAGCGGTCCACGCTAAAGGCTGTACAGTGATCTCATCTAATGCACGATATAGCGCTTTTTTATCAATCTTTTTCATCCGTGCAAGAGTAATATGACCATGGAAGGCCCGTTCCTCTTTATAGTTCGGAAATGTTGCTTGCAGTTGCTCAGCAAGCTCAGTAAGGCAGGGTGCATCGACCGATACCCAAAGCACGCTGGGCCGTGAGCGGGAATTAACATCGAGTGCCTTGAGGTGTATGGTACATGCTGGCGCTTTAATCCTCGTTAGTTGTTCTTTTATAAGCGGGATCTGCGCATCATCAACGCTGCCGAAAAAGAAGAGGGTAATATGGAGATGCTCCGGTTGCACCGAGGTGCCCTCAAAAATCCCCCGTTCACCGATGAGGGTTTGAATTCGGATGATCTCGGTCTTGATCTTTTCAGGTAAGGATATACTGATAAATAGTCTCACGAGGCTTAGCCCCCCTTGATAACCGCTATCGGCCTTAAGCGGGCAACGGTGCGAGCTAATTGTGCCTCTTCAACGACACGTACCACGTTATCCACATCTTTGTAGGCAATAGGAGCTTCTTCAGCAAGTCCTGCATCGGAATCGCATCGAATGATGATGCCCCGCGCCTCAAGCTCTTGGCGTAATTCTGAACCGCGCACCATTTTTTTTGCTTTCATGCGCGATAGTCTTCTACCTGCACCATGGCAGGTAGAGCCGAAGGAATGTTCTAATCCTTCTTCGGTGCCGACAAGTACATAGGATGCGGTTCCCATCGTTCCTGGAATAAGGACCGGATGTCCGGTACTTTGGTAAGCGAGAGGGACCTCGGGGCGCCCTGCCGGAAATGATCGTGTAGCTCCTTTGCGGTGAACAATAACTTCCTTTATTACACCGTCGATGAGATGTTTTTCTTTTTTGCCCATATTATGAGAGAGATCATAAATGGCTCTCAGATGTACCGAGTCGCCGATGATTCTTTGAAAGCTTTCACGTACCCAGTGAGCTATAAGGTGACGATTTGCCCAGGCGAAGTTGCCAGAGGCGCACATCGATGCATAATAGTCTCTTCCTTCTTGGGAGTCGATCGGGGCGCATGCTAATTCTCTATCCGGCAATTGAATGCCCCATCCAGCGAGCTTAGGCATCATCATTTTGACATAATCGGTACAATTTTGGTGCCCGAGGCCTCGCGAGCCGCAGTGTATCATCACCGTGACCATCCCTTCTTCAAGGCCGAAGGTGCGTGCGACCTGTTCATCATAAATTTTATCTACGTGCTGTAATTCAAGAAAATGGTTGCCCGATCCTAGCGTGCCTAACTGATCGCTCCCTCTCCTTTTAGCTTTTTCTGATACGAGGTTGGCATCAGCCTCTTCCATGCGGCCGCCTTCTTCACACAGGTCAACATCAGCTTGGGTGCCATAGCCCAGCGTGAGCATATGATGCGCCCCCTGATTGAGTACCTTACTTAATTCAGCTTCATTGAGCTTGAGTTTACCGCCACGGCCGACACCTGAAGGCACGGTACGGAATATATCGGTTGCTAAATTCTCTAAATAGGGCTTAATATCAGCATAGGTCATAGTGACTCCCAAAAGCCGTACCCCACAGTTGATATCATAGCCGATTCCCCCGGGAGATATAATACCTCCCTCTTGTGCTGCAAATGCGGCTACCCCTCCGATGGGAAATCCGTATCCTTGGTGTATGTCCGGCATTGCATAAGCATATTTTTGAATACCTGGTAGCGTTGCAACGTTCACGATTTGATTAAGTGAGTTATCATGCGAGACATCCTCAAGCATCTTCTCATTGATAAAAATACGAGCGGGAACACGCATATCTGGACGAAACGTACGCGGAATTTCGTAGAGTGCTTTATGAACCTGAATGAGGTCCTTTGCGGTAATATGATATGTTGCCATACGTTCCTTTCTTAAATATCGAATACGATCGTTGCCCGCCAAATACCCTCAATAGACTCGAATGCGAGCTCATGGTAGGTGACCGCCTTAATTTCTACCACCTCGAATCCTGTAATGCTTACTCCATAGATGAGTGCATCAACTTCGGTTTCACTTAGCAGTTTAAAGCGGGCATCAAAATAGGCCTCATTATGCACATCCGAAAGATACAAGCAGTCCGAAAGAAAATCTATCAAGAGTGCTTCTCGGTCATGAGCTCGTGTTACTACGGTATGTTCAGCCGTAAAATGTGTTACGGTGGGAACCTCATCCTTATAGGTGATAGAAGGACTTTTAGGCTGCAGGATGCTAAACATGCCTTTTAGGGCATTGCGAAAAAGCTCTTCAAAGGTTATGCCATAGGCAAACATCTTTAAATCTGCCGTGTGAGGGACCAATTCATATTCTTTTATCACTTTTTTCTCCCTGTGCCTACTACTGTGCCCATGCAATCCTGACTATCATTATTGATCGATTATTTTGCTAAGCGTACCATAGTGGTTACCGTTATGACAAGCTTCATGCTATTCTTTTGGGAAGAGAGATGATTTTAGTGAGAGTGGTTTTTCCGGACTCTCTTGGGCCAAAAATGGTAATAACGGGGCATTTTTAAAAGACCGGCTTACGTCTTCTCCGAGCTGCTTTTGCATTTCATTTTGCCTACTTTCTTGTGCTCATTGAAGATTCAACTTTAGATGAGCACAAAGAGGTAGAGAGAGCAGTGGAATGACGCTTGAGTAAGGGATATCCTCATCAGAAGCATGAATTATTCGATCAAAATTGCTTAGTAAGAGCTTATTAGATATTCCCCGTATACTCATTATTTTGAGCATCCAGTTCTTTATAGATGCTATTCACAAGATCAAATGTTGATTTCCATCCTATGATTTTGCCGTTGCTTCGTGCTTGATTCATATCACCAGCATAAATAATATAATTTTCTGAAGGGTCTGTGCCTGAGAGAGTATTCCATTGCAGAATGCTGTTAAAAAATGCTGAAGATATAGTTTCAGCCGCCTTAATTTCAATAGGCTGCAGCTTCACTGCCAAATCAATAACGCAGTCAATTTCAATTCTTCCACTTCTGTCTCGCCAAAAATAGAGAGAGGGACGTCTTCCATTATTGAAAAATTGCTTTGCAAGATCGCTTATAATCATATTTTCAAAAAGATGGCCACGATAGATGTGTTTGGACATTATTTGTGGTGATGGAATATCTAAAAGATTACTTGCCAGTCCGGTATCATAGAAAAACAGTTTAGGGGTGCTGACAAGTCGTTTATTGTAATTTTTAAAATGGGGTTGTAATAAAAAAATGACATAACTTGCTTCCAAAATTGAAAGCCATCGACGGGCAGTGGGAGCACTAATGCCGCAATTCATAGCTAAATCGGAAATATTTAGTAGTTGGCCAATACGAGCAGCACATAGTTTCAAAAAAGTTTGAAATGCACGTAAATCGCCAACATTGATGAGCTGGCGGACGTCCCGTTCTACATAGGACTGAATATAAGAGGGGTAAAAATCTGAAGGATAGATCCCTTCAGAATAAATGCGTGGATAGCCACCGGTAAACATGACGTTATTATTGTCTTCGTCGAGGATAGTATTATTTTTTAACTCTTGAAGAGATAAGGGCAATAAGGTGAGAATGCCCACTCTTCCTGCGAGAGATTGTGTAATTGCTTGATTCATCAAAAAGTTCTGAGATCCGGTTAGTACAAAGTATCCGGGCCTTTTTTTCGCATCAACTTCGAGCTGAATATAGGACATGATCTCAGGAACATACTGAAATTCATCTATTATTATTCCATGGTCATTTTTATTATCTCTGAGGAATTTCTTAGGGTCGGTTGTAGCAAATTCGCGTATAGCAGGGTCCTCAAAAGAAAGGAAGATATGTTTTTTGAAAGTGGTTTTGGCAAGAGTGGTTTTTCCGGACTGTCTTGGACCCAAGATGGCGATAACCGGGAAAGCCGCAAACCTACTTAATGTCTTCTCTAAACTTCTTTTGAATATCATTTCGCCTCTTTCTTGTGCTAATTGAAGATTCAACTTTAGATTAGCACAAAGAAGGAGAGCAGGCAATAGACATGCTTCTTAAGTAAGGGATATTCCCATCAAACGCATGAATTATGCGATGAAAATCGATCAGTAATAGCGAAGCGTGCTGATTGAATATTCAACTTTAGATTAGCACAAACGTAAACGATGACATGAATATGCTATGCTATTAAGCTGTGCGGGGCTGTTCATTGTGCCTTAAAGAGCTTGGTATCGATAATCCCTTGGGGGACCGTTTTAAGAGGTGGTATAGGGAGGCGTTTTTCTAAGAAAGAAGCCTGTGTACACCACCGCTCGCTAGAAAGGGGTGGGGAGGAAAGGGCGAGCGGTGGTATAATGCCTAATGTACTGAGTTAGTGTTATTGCCTCCCTCTTGTATGGCGACTTCGGGCATCATGATAATACTGCTCCATCATCGCAGAGGTATTTCCGGTATGTGCATTGATAAGGGCTTTTATCTGCTGTAAAACATCTAAATCATGTAGGTTGTCTGCCTCACATAACTCCATCAGTTGCACAAAATTGCGGTTAGCTGTGCGTGAACGGATCAGAGCAGGATCAACTTTGCCCCAGGACTGTACTTGCCAGCCGGTTAATTGGCCGATCATGCCCGTTGTGTATTTCCAGAACGATCCTTCCTGCTTCAGCTCTTTGATGCGATCTTCTTGCAGTTCCCAGGTGAGCTCTGTAATGCCCTGATTGAGGCCCTCTTGTAAGTAGTCGATATACTCTTTTTGCGTAGTGCAGATCAGTCTGAGAAACCTGACAAGCTCCCGAATACGTTTTGGTTCCTTGTTATTAGTGCAACTTGGATCGTAGCGTCTGAGAAGGCCCTCTTTGGTAAAGTAGTGTCTGTTGGTACGGGCAATGAATGCTGTCAGAAGCCGTTCTTTTTTGCCAAGAAGATGAATATGATTGAGGATAAATAGAGCCTGCATGCGATCACACCGGTGTACTATGGGTGAGTAGAGGGCGAGGATGAGTTTTATCACTTTATCAACGGCATTTTTGTGTGCAATGCGTACCAGCGGTGTTTTTAGGATTTTTGTCTCTTCATGCGCTTCCCACGTTTTTTGTGATCTGATTTTATTATGGGTGGTTGTCCAGGCGGTAAGAAGCATTTTTACGATCGGTAGGTACGCGCTGGGGAGGTTCTTAATGAGTGTATGCTGTGTAGTACGCAGATTATCAACGATGAAACCTTTAATCGTTTGGCGTAGTGATGACTGTCTGGGCTCAGGTATGCGTAAGGGCGCATGCTCCAGAGTGCCGGTTATCTGTTCTATGTATGCCGTATCGCCCTGTAAAATAGCGCTGATGATCTTGCCAAGTGAGTGCTGGGCTTCGGTGCGATCTGCAAACCCATTCAGTGCTAGCGATCGTGAAGCAATGTGTAGGGGAGCATTTAAAATGGCTGTAACGGTGAAAGGGTCGGCAATGACGTATAAAGGGGTAAGGATGGCTAACACAAAAAAAGTGCTTAAACGCTTCATAAGGACTCCGTATTATTTTGTTTACTTTCTATGGGTTCTTTGAAATAGATTACAGATCATGTAGTAGTGCTGTGCTCAAAAAGTAAGCCATAATGATGTGATCCCTGTTTGCTAACAGCGCTTACGACCGCATTTTTAAGGTAGGTAAGCCGCTGTAGGCGAAAGGGTGCTTCTTCTAGCAGCCGTGTGCTATACGCAAAGAGGCGTGATAGGAAGCTTCGCTCAATAAAGAAAATGATGCTGCGAAATCGGTTAAGCTGGTCTATTTCTGCTCCTACTTCTTGTATGAACCGGCTCATTGTTTGGGAGATATTGCTTGAATGATGACCGGTTGTTTCGAGAGTATAAAGGACCTCTTTCACCAAAACGTCCTGAGGCATGCGATAAAGTTCTTCAAGGGAGCAGTGGGCTTTCCACTGGGACCAACAGGAGCTTTGTGAGAGTTTCTGTGCAAGATAGAGAAGATATGCTTGGGTGCTGGCATACATACCCATTAAACAGTAGCCGGTAAAGCGTATTTTATGTTCCTTGATCCAGACAACGGATTGCTCATAATGATTGCGGGTTCGGTTATATAGGTGGTGATACCAGGGTTTACTCTCAGCCTCACTAACGGGGCCTGGATCTGGGTGTTCAATGACGGTTGATGTCTTTGAGAGCAAGCGAGCCTGCTGCTCATTAACATTAAGATTAAGGAGTATCGGTCTGTTGGGAGATACAGTTGAGACGATGCCAGGAATATTAAGTGCTTTTAAGGTTTGTGTAGCCAAATTCGGCTGGGATGAAGATGCTTTTGGATTATCTAACTTATCTGCTGACGAGAGGGATTCCTGGAGACTCTTATCGGCCGGCGCCTCTTCAGAGCGCATTTGCTGAGCTGCCATTTCATACAGTCGTGCTCGTGATAATTCTACGTTAGGAAAGCGCTTCTTTAGCAGCGGGTAGAGTGCCTCAGGATTTTTACGTAATACGGCGCATGCCATCTCTGCAGTCATCTTCAGGGGCTTACTGATGGAAGGTGGAGTGAGAGAGTCAGCAGTGCCTCCGGCCAGCCACGTTAAGGGAGCAAAAAAGGCTTCAGCGTCTGGAGTGTGGCATACGAGCATACTCATCATGAGAGTTGGGAGAAGCGGGGTCTTCATTGTGACCACCTTTCAAGAGTTAAAAAAGTTATATGGTGTTAAATTCTTGTAACACCATAAATGATTTTTTATATAATTACAAGAGAAAATCATAAAAAAATTTTTGTAATAATTCTGGCGACAGAATGCCCCTTAGATTGTTCGCCTTTTTCGATTTAATAGTGTTATTTGAAAAAAAAGAGATGAAGTGGGATCACCTGAGTAGCAACAAAAAAGAAAAAATAAAAAAGGTGTTTACAAAAAAAATTGTTCGTATATAGTACTAGGTGACTTCACTCATGACATTAAATTTAATACTATTAAGTGAAATGATTTCATATAGCGAAAGTGCATAGAGATAAAAATGGGAAAAAGAAGATGATGTACGTAGAGCGGAAGAGCGAAACAAATTGTGAACATCCTGTATACAGGATGTACGCGACGAGGCATCTCGGTGGGGGTGCGCCAGAAAATAACTCACATAATAGTGCCCCCACCTTGGCAGCTAAGGCAAATGGTACTCTCTTTTTTGTTAAACGGGATGAGTTCCAGTATGCCCTCATTACCCACAAAAGCTCAGAGCATTTGATTGCTCTAGGAAGATTGATCGAATCTCTCTTTGCTTATCGTTGGCAGAAGAAGCTTCCTCTACATGATAAGCGACTGCGTTTCATGAGCACCCGCTCAACATGCATAGAGCGACTTCCGGGAGAGCTTATTCTTATAGCGGATGCGTGTGAGCCTGAAAGGCCTCGCATCAAAATGGCTGAAGCGGTACTGGTAGCATTACTCAATCAGGTGCATGCTACATCTCTGGCCTGGTTTTTTGAGGGGTGTTCTCCCGAGCAGATGATTATCGAAGTTGATGTAGATTTTCAGATCGTGATGAGACCGGCACTTTTCAATTTTTCAGCAAACTGCTAGCCTAGAGGAAGATACTTAGAGGTTCCGATGGTCGTCTTAATAAAAGATATTATTTCCCAGCTGCTTGAGGAAAAAGTCGATTGGCATAGAGCGTTACTGCAGAACTGGCAATCGATTGTAGGCACGCTGAAAACGCGTATTAGGATCGAAAAGATCTATGATGATACACTGATTATTGGGGTGTATGAATCCCATTGGATGCAGGAACTGTATCTTCTCTCATCAGTTCTTATCGATTCCGTTAATACCTTTTTAGGCGAGCCACGCATTGCCCATCTGCGCTTTAAGTTAGTTGAGGAAAAAAAGCGTACTCCTCCTTTAAAAAGATCGGTAAAAACAAGGAAACAAACGGCTCTGCGCCTAAGTGCAGCTCAGGAGAAGGCGCTCGCGTCTCTTAAAGATGAGCAGCTTAAGAAAGCTCTGAGGGATTTTTGGGGCCGCTGCCAGGAGATTCTTGCGTGAATACAAAAAAGGTACTGTGCATAGTAGCCGGTCGATCGGGAGGTCATATACTACCGGGTATCATCTATGCCAATAACTTTATGAGCATGCACCCTGAATACTCTGTACTCTTTTTTTCAACCGATGCGGCGCTCGATCGCTCTCTCCTTGCTCTCTACCCTGATAGATTTTCCTCAGTTGCTTTATCGCTTTCGAACGTACCGGGCAAAAAGGTATGGCGCTATCCCCTTTTTTTAGGTCAGTTTCTGAGGGCTTTTTATAGAAGCTTTAAGTACCTGTATCGAGAACGACCTGATCGTGTGGTAAGTATGGGTGGCTACATATCGCTTCCTGTATGTCTTGCTGCGTGGGTGTTGCGTATACCGATCGAGCTTTTTGAACTCAATGCGGTACCGGGCAAAGCGGTTCTCTGGTTAGCGCCTCTTGCGCGCACAATATATGTCTGCTTTAAAGAAGCATCCTCTTTTTTCGATCCTCAGAAGACTCAGATTGAAGAATATCCCCTGAGATTTTCTCCTTCAAATCTGATGACCAAGGCACAGAGCCGTGCTCAGCTTGGGTTAGATCGGGAAAAAAAAACGCTCCTTATTGTGGGCGGTTCCCAGGGATCGAGATCGATAAATGATCTTATGCTCTCTTTCTTAAAATCAGATCAAGAATTATGGCCTACTATACAGATTATCCACCAGGTTGGCTCTCAGGATGGCGCTCAGGTAGATGCTTTTTATAAAGAGCGGGGTGTTCAGGCAGTCGTATTTGATTACGCACACGATTTACAGTATTCCTATGCGGCTGCTGATCTCGTGATTGCCCGGGCAGGAGCGGGAACGCTCTTTGAACTAGCATTTTTTGAAAAAAAATCGATAATCATTCCCCTTGAGGTTGCAAGTACTGCTCACCAGGTTGATAATGCGCTAGCAATGATGCATATGAGGCCGGATCTTTTTAAGCTGGTATGCCAACGGGAGATCCAGGCAAATCCGAAGAAATTTTATCAGGATGTTGCTCAAAGGCTTATCAAAGTGGGAGATGCATCGGATATTGTTTCATGAAGATTTCTTTCTTAATCTACCACAAATTATACTTCTTGCAGTCCTCACTCTATGCCATAAAAGCATTAGGGGACTAAGATAGCTAGTGCTGCCGGATCGTTCTGAGCACAGGGCATGCCGGTGAGAGAATGGATTGTTATTTCTTTGAGTGCGGGATCGAAGGTAAAATGCTTTGTCTTATGCTGTATCTGCCTATTAAACTCCTTGAAAATAGGAAAGGCTGTTTGTGACCCAAAAATGTTTTTTCCTAATGAACGATTATCATCGTAGCCAATATATATACCGGTTGTATAGTCAGGTGTAGCCCCGATATACCAGCAGGTTCGGGAATCATTGGTAGTGCCCGATTTTCCCAGAGCATCACAATCAAACCAACGAGCTGGATTGCGTTTTTTCGCTTGTTCAATACGATGCGTGAGGACTTTAGCGACTTGATCGCTAATCGATGGGGCGAGTACCTGCTTTTTGGTGGGAGTTGCTTTCCAGAGCCTTGTACCCCATTCATCTTTTATCCAGGCGATCATATACGGTTCTACATAGGTACCCTGATGGGCGAAAATATTCATCATGCTGACCGCTTCTGCTGGGGTTGCATCAAGGCAGCCGAGAGCAAGAGACGGATAGGCGTGAGCTACGGGAAGGCCACTTTCTTGAGCGAGCTGTACGATCCCATCCGGATCTGCTAAGAACGCCTTAATTGCAATGATATTATTAGAGGTAGCAAGCGCATGGGCCAGTGTCATCGAGCCGGAGAAGGCCTTATTGAAGTTATTGGGGTTCCATTCCTGGTTAGGTAGTGTGATGTTCATGGGCTCATCAATCTCTTTATCGGCAAATGATCTGCCCGAAGAAAGAGCATGCGCATAAATGAGAGGCTTAAAGGTTGATCCCATTTGCCGGCGTGCGTGTAATGCCCTATTGAACTGAGACTTTTGGAAATTGCGGCCACCGACGAGTGCTTTAATGGCGCCGGTCGATCCCTCAATACAAAAGAGTGCTCCCTCACTATCACCAAATCTCTTCTCCATTCTTTGTATCTGCTCCTGGAACGCCTTTTCGGCTGCTTGCTGCATCGCTCTATTGAGTGTTGTTTGGATTTTAAGGCCACCCGTATACAGTTTATGCTTCCCAACCGTCTCTTCTAACTGGAGCCGTATCGTTTCTTTTACATGGCAGGCAAGTGCTCGCGTATCCCTTTTAATAGTAATAACAGGATTTTTCAAGGCCTCTTCATACTCTTGAGGGGTAATAAAGCGGAGTGTCCTCATATTTTTCAGGATGAGATTACGTCTATTGTGGGTTGATTCGGGGTTATAAAGAGGGCAATAGTGTCGGGGGGACTGTACTATCGATGCTAAAACTGCCGCTTCATCGATGGTAACCCGGCTGACCGGCTTGCCCCAGAATCTTTGGCTTGCTGCTTCTATGCCATAGACCCCTGAACCAAGGTAAATATGGTTGAGATAGGTTTCAAGAATCTGTTCTTTGGTAAACTGCCGTTCAACCACCAGAGCTATGATCTGCTCTTTGATCTTTCTTTTAAAGCTTTTTGCATTTTCAAAAAATAGTAGACGTACCAGCTGCTGAGTAATAGTACTTGCCCCCTGTGCTTTACGTAACTTGATGATATTAACGAATACTGATCTGATAATACCTTTAATAGAAAGGCCTGCATGCTTAAAAAAGCCCCAATCTTCTGCCGCTAGAAAGGCGTTAATAACCTGTTGGGGGATGTGACTGAGCTTGATGACTTCCCTTTTATCGAGCTGAAAGCGGGCCCATTCGTTGCCTTCATCATCAAGTAGAAGGGAACTTTTGCCCGGATTATAATTTTCGAGCACCGAAAAGTCGACCCATGGCTGCTCCGTCATATAAAAGAGCACCCCAAGCGATCCGCTGAAAACGAGCAGAATCCCGATGCCTATACCGTAGAGAACCTGCTTTATCATCTGAGAGTAACCCTGCAGTTCATTTTTTGTACAAATATTCTATACTTCTAGGATACCATTGTGTGCCCTCTTATTAAAGCGGTAGAGATTATGAACGATGCTTAACTATATACTCTTTGCAGGTAAACTTCTTCTTTGCGCTCTTATCGATATCGGTGCCCTTGCAGCTTTTTATGGGCCTACGCTCTTTTTTTCTCGCTGTTTTTTCTATGGGGTGCTGATAACACGGGGCTCTTTCCGTTTAGTCTGTGCTGCCGCATTTTTTGCTCTCCTGCCAACCCTCATTGTAGCCGATAGCTTTGGGGCAGACCTCGTGGTCATGATTCCTTTGGGTTTCGGGGCTTATTATCTGAGCCGTATAGCCGATTTAACCCTCATATTTAGAGCATTGGCCGTGTGTGTATGTCTTGTTATTCATACGTATCTTATTGATACTTGCTGGATCGGACTTTCTTCGCATCTTCCGTTACTTTTTTTGCATTTTGTAATTGCACTATTTATGGTATACTAAGAAGTGAGGTAGCCAAGGTAATCGCTCCTTTTTAAGGAGAGGAAAGTCCGGACTCCAAACGAAAGAGGTACCTGAGAAATTCAGGGAGGCGTAAGTCTATGGAAAGTGCCACAGAAAATAACCGCCTTAGAAGGTAGTACCTTCTGAGGTAAGGGTGAAAACGGGTGGTAAGAGCACCCGATGTAGGGTAGTGATATCCTGCAGGGGCAAACCCTACCTGGAGCAAGACAAAATAGGCATGTACGGTGTTTCGTTCCGATTTAAACATGCGGGTATGTTGCTTAGAGAGATGGTTACTAACTCTTTTAGAGTACAGAATCCGGCTTACTGGCTACCTTTTTTTTAATACGTTGAGGTTGTGTTGCGTACCATCGTTCGTTCTCTTGTATGGATCTTACCATTTTTCTCATTTTTAGCGGGATACCAGTTTTTGCGCTTTATCTCGCATACGGAAGTGGTGCCCGTTCCCTCAGTTGTGGGGCTTCATATGCATGATGCCATAAAAATGCTTTCAGCCAATCGGCTTAATGTCCGTATTTTAGCCGAAAAGGAGGATGCTGATGTTCCTAAAGGTATTATTATCAGTCAGACTCCCCATGCCGGGAAGGTGGTAAAGCCTCATCAGTCGATTTTTCTTGTTATAACACGCAAGCCGCCGATGCCGAAGGCACCTTCCTTTTTTGGGCTTTCGCGCAGGCAAGCGATGGTCAAAGCGCGGCAGATAGGTATTCAAGTAAAAACGTATCAGATCGACAGTCTTCAACCAGAAGGGACTATCATCGCTCAAAATCGTCAGACGGGCGAAGAGCTTGCTGATAAATCGATGATACTCTATTATTCGGGAGGAACCACGCCGATGCGTATTATTCCTTCGCTTCGGGGTCGTACTGTTGAGGAGGTGCGTATTTTTTTCAAGCCCTATGGCATATCGGTTGTGGCACGCCATCTTGATATGGACACAGAGCATATCTGCTCTTCCTGTATTATTATCGATCAGCGTCCTTTGGCCGGTATGCTCGTTAATCTTAAAAAAGGCTTTTCTGTGCAGGTCACTGCTCTCTCACCATCATAATTCTTATTTTTAGAGCGGTTTTTGTGAGCGAGGATCCTAAGTATACGGTACTCCTGATTCATTTTTGCATAGGGGGCTATTTCCTTAGGGAATATAGAGATAGGCATACAGCGTAATAAGTGCAGTTATGAACGTTCATGCATGAAGAATAGTATGATCTAAGTTAGGGGTAGGCCTTCCTACACGGTAGGGGAGCACGGTGATTGTGTTTCGATGCAGCCGGTTGTATGTTGTGCTCCAGTGGGTAAGGGTATCACCTGTTTCAAAGTTCAATGTTGCGTAGGAGAGGAGGCGGATTGTACATGGATCGTCAGTTGCCAACCGGCGTTACGAAGTAAGGAATCCACCAAATGAGCAGTTCGGTAAAGAAGAGAAAAAAATAATATCCAACACCAAATGTCATAAGAGACTGGATGTTGAATGCGAAACCGATGGGTGGAAGAACCATCAATGCGAAATTTACTCCAGCCTCAGTAAGCTTTTCTTGTAAGGAATAGTTACGTGTGCTATTAAGGTTACACCATCCATATTAAGTCTTTAGGTAAAAAGTCGATTCTTTGTTGTTCTTCCCTGTGTATTCCAGCAGGTAGGACAAGGCAAGCTTAGGTTCCAAGGTTACTGCATCAATATGAGCTGCACATATCCTGCCATACCCAAGCGGTGAATCTTATATCATGAGATTCTTGGATCCAAAGCCAGAATTTACAGAGAGCTATGATATAAGTTATCAGCAGGTATTTTCCAGCAATATATGAAAATCTGGGATTCAATCCCAGATTTTACAAAGGGCGTTGGTAGTGGCGAACAGTAGATACTTTTCAAGGGTGACAAGAAAATTCGGGATTCGTTTTTTTTGATGTACTGAGATGAGGTCCTTTGGCTTAGGGTATGATGGCTTAGTTATCTGGTATTTTTTCGTATCGGACCGACTTATAATTGCTCATACTCCATGAAAACAGCAGCCTGCGATGGGATACCATGGAAGGAGAGGTGATTGCGCCCTGAGATGTGCAACGTTTCTCCAGTGAGGAACTTTCCAGGAACCTGAACCAATTTCAAGGGCTCTCGTCCGCACGTGCTCTTTAAAAGGTGCATTAAGAGCATTGCTTACATGAGCCGAAATAATATGCTGTCTACTCTTGTTATGACCGTAGGCGTTAAGATAGACTGATAATCATAACTCGATACCTGGGAGAATCCTATGAAGAAAAATATACTTGGACTAGCGCTACTCATAGCCTGTCCAGCACTTTCTGCTAAGAGTAGCAGATCACCTGCTGTCGTTGAGCAGGCAAAACCTGCTGTCGTTGAGCAGGCAAAACCTGCTGTCGTTGAGCAGGCCAAACAAGAAGCAACCTGGAAAACCTTAGCAAAAGCTACGGTTGCAGCAGGGGCAACGGTCGGATTTGGGCTTATTGCCTACAAACATGTTATGGTTGATTTATCAAAGCCCAAGGGGTATCTATCCCATTTTAGCTTGACGCAGGATTATTTTAAGCAAAATGGGCAGAAGATGTCGATTGATTTCCTTAAATTGGTTGGGTTTGCCTACTTGACGTACGTAAGTGGCTCCTATACACTAGCAAGAGTCAATGAATTGACAAAATTGCGTGGCCATTAATTTACCGTATACTCAAGGGGTTCTATGAAACGTATATGTTTGTTCTTGTTGTTGCTTTCTCCAACGTTCGCGAAAGCTGATGATTTTGCTGATATGTGGAAAAAGATTAGCAGCTATCGTATAACATCGGGTGTTAAGGCCACAGGAACAGGTATTGCAGGCTTCACTGCACTTGTTGCGGGATGGTATGCGACTCGCGAGGTGGGTCGCCACGTGAAAGATTTTAATCATCATAATTCGCTTCTGCCACAGTTTAATAACCTTGGATGGCACGGAGTAGTAGCAGGGGGGATGTACTATACCTCCTATCAACTTTTGTGGAACTACTGTAGAGTCTACGCAATGCATGCGCTGGCGATTAAGTAACCTCTTACACTGTTTATCAAAGAGCTCCCAGAAATGGGAGCTCTTTTCATGTACGAGGATCAAAATATTTTCGTTTCTTGGCGGTTATTTCCTTGCTGCGCTGTAAAACCAGTTGCTTTAGCTGCTGGATGTAAAGCGCAAAGCAAAGTTCAAAAGGGTAAGCTTTTGAACTTTGCTTTCGTAGAAAGAGTCTCTATACTAAGGATTGTTGCCGAAAGCCAAGGTGATAATTTTTCAACTTTAAAGATAAGGCGGCGGGGCACGTCGTCTAAGAGCTTGTGGAGGAATGACAATGGGTCATCCTGTGAAGCAAGAATCTCCGGCTTTTAAGCCGGGGAGTGTCAAACGCCGAAGTTTCGTTTCCGGCTATTATAATCCTGGAGTGCCTGTTCTAAATCATGTGCTGTTAAGTCGGGCCAGAGGCGATCGGTAAAATACAGCTCACTATAGCTTGCCTGATACGCAAGGAAATTACTCAGGCGCTTCACGCCTCCTGTGCGAATGATAAGGTCAGGATCGGGCAGGTGAGCCGTCCAGAGATATTCTTTAAATGCTTCTTCACTCGTTATATCTTGAATCTTGCCCGCTTTAACATCTTTAATGATGTCTTTAACGGCTGAAAGAATTTCTTGCCTGCTGCCGTAACAGAAGAGAATGTTGAGTTGTAGCTTGGTGCCTTTGCGGGTACTTTCTTCTACTTGCTCAATCGTTGAGCGGACACTTTCAGGAAAAGCATTTTTATCGCCGATAAAGCGAACCCGCACGTCATCTTTTGTCAGATTCGGAACCGCCTTTTCTGATTCATCGACCATGATTTTGAAAATATTACGTACCTCTTCAGGGTCTCTATGAAAATTTTCGAGAGAAAAAGCATAGACGGACACCATTTTTATGCCCCGTTCCAAGCAAAACTGAATGAGACGTTGTATCGTTTTTGCCCCTTTTTTATGGCCTGCGTGTGCAATAAGGTTCTTTTTCTTGGCCCACCGCCTATTGCCATCCATAATGATTCCCAGATGTTTTATGGGAGTTGTTTCGATTGCTTGGACGAGGCTGAAGCGTGAATAGAGTTCGTACCCTGTGGGAATAAGCAACAAAAAAATAAATAATAAGAGTGGCTTAGGCATTATACTCCCCCTTTTGGTTGGAGTATCAGGGCTGGTAGAGCATGGTTACGTAAGAAGCTCACCGGTTGTGGGCGAGAAGTATGAGCGTGCCCACTGTGTCCTATTTCTTGAAAAATGTGGACTAAGCGTATGATCCCTACAACGGTATAATAGCCGGTAGTGAGTAGAAGTGCACTCATGAGCCTTTCAATCCACACGATGCCTATCAACGAATGCCAGTAAAGAGCGGTCGTCTGATGGGTATAGAGCCACACTGTTGAACCGACCGCATGAGTAGCGAGGGTACAGGCCAACGATCTGAGAAAAATTGATCGAATCGGTACAAAGCTCAACACAAAGGGAGGGATCCAGTACAGCGTATATGCCCATGCAGACCATCCTATCGGATGGACCAAAAATAGAAGTATACAGGTCAGCGGAATAAGTGCTTTTGCAAGGCGGGATTCAGTAGTAAGATACAGGGTTCCACTCAGTGTTGGCAGATGCAATAAGCATGATCCGATACTTTGTGTTACCAAAACGGCATAGATAGTTCTCGTCACATAGACGATTGCCGCGGAACTGACACCGGAAAAAAATCCGATGAGCGGTGCTAAACAGGATGCGAGTGAGAAGGATATCGCTTTTGACGCAATAAAAAAGCTCATAGGCACACGTGGGAGTCCTTTGAGCATCAAGGCATATATGAACGCAGAGCTATTTTTAATGTATGGCATACTAAAGTACTTCGATTCAAGGAGCATGAATTATGATTATATGGTGTATTGAATAGTATACCATTTTTTTCAAAAATCGACAGTTTTTGAAATGGGGAGGGGTTCAGCGTTACGCGCACGATATGCTTCGTAAAATTCTGTGATGAAAACAGAACCTCAGGGTGGCAGCGCAATCTAGTGGTGCAGGAGTTCACTATCACTCTTCAAAATCTTGATGTTTGGTGATAGTTTGTTGCATAAGCTGGCTACCGAGTAGCGTTGGCAGATGATTTATTTTTTTTGATTTTTGTTTTTTCTTGCTGTACACTTAAGAATGCCAGAATAACTTGATAACCTCCATTTCCCCTGTCCGTGACTTCTGTCTGGATAGGGGTATTTTTTTCAAGGGCCCATGTTTTATCATGTTTTATAAGAAGAGTCATCCCCTTGTTCCGCACAGGCATAAAGGCCGTTATTATAATCATGTCAATGAACATAGGTATCCCTTTATGATACATAATCTTTCTATGCTCTTTGAGATGCTCTGCAGAAGTATCGATCGTGGGAGGCGAAAGAGTCCTCTGGTCCATTCCACCGATAAACCTATTAAGCGTAGTGTTCATCCTGTAATTACCTGGATTGGCCATTCTACCTTTCTTATCCAGATTGCCGGAATTAATATTATTACCGATCCTGTGTTTGGGCATCTTGGACCCTTTTTTAAGCGGTTAACTGAGCCAGGAATTGCATTGTCTGCAGTACCTGATATTGATTATGTTCTCATTTCTCATAATCACCGGGATCATATGGACGCTACAGCACTTAAGTATTTGAAGCAGCATCCGCGTACGCGCTTTTTAGTTCCTGAGGGCACAAAAAAGTGGTTTGATCGTCGAGGATTTAAGCGGGTCTATGAGTTAACCTGGTGGGAACGGGGGGAGTTTGTGCATAATGCTTCCTCCATCACCTTTTCTTTTTTACCGGCGTATCACTGGTCTGCTCGTGGCTTATTCGATTTTAATGGCTCACTGTGGGGAAGTTGGATGATAGGTAGCAATGATCAGAACATCTATTTTGCAGGCGATACGGCCTATTCAAATCATTTTTCCGCTATTAGGCGTGAATTTTCCTCTATCTCATGTGCAATCCTGCCCATAGGGCCCTGTGAGCCTCGTTCCTGGATGAGCCATTCCCATGTAAATGCAGAGGAGGCAGGGCAAGCGTTTCTTGATCTTGAGGCGCGCCATTTTCTGCCGATGCATTGGGGTACGTATGCGTTTGGTACCGATCAGCACTATGCACCCTATGAGAGGATTCTTGCCTGGTGGCAGAATCAGCAATTTTCTGCCGATAAAAAGCTCGTAAACTTCGATTTAGGGGAGCATTTTTGGCTGCCGACAGCTGAAGTGGATGTGCCTGAACAGATTCAACCTTTTCTGGAGCATCAGGAAGAGCAGACTCTTTAATGATGTGTCTTTTTTTCATGTGTTAATGATAAGTGATTTACATAGTCTTCTTGATGAATAGGATATGAGTACTCTTCTATCAAGCAAGCTTCGTACTGATAAACTAATTTGCTAACGCATGTATTTTTTTGTCCGAAGATAATTATTTTTTGAATATCGATTGGCTCCGGGAAGGCGTGTGAGGGGGAGCAGGAACAGGATGTTGTCGAGAAGCTCTGCTTAATGGGAATGCTGGGCTTCTCTGCGAAGAAGAATTATATTGGTGGAGAAAGCGTAGCGCAGTATCTTTTCCTTGTTTGGCCTTTTCAAATAAGCTACCTGTGTTATGTAATTGCATTACCTGATCATAATAATCAATTGCTTTCTGATTATCTCGGTTAGTTCGGGCGGTATTTCCAAGGCCAATGAGAGCTTGAGCTTTGAGATAGGGATCTCCCATTTCACCTAATAAGTTAAGAGCATGTAAGTACCAATGGGCCTTTTGTGGATGGAACATATCAGTATATCGGGCATTTCCAAGACCAATGAGAGTTTGAGCTCTGAGATAGGTATCTCCCTTTTCTCCTAGTAAGTTAAGAGCATGTAAGTACCAATGGGCCTTTTGTGGATGGAACATATCAGTATATCGGGCCTTACCAAGACCAATGAGAGCTTGAGCTCTGAGATAGGTATTTCCCTTTTCACCTAGTAGGTTAAGAGCATGTAAGTACCAATGGGCCTGTTGTGGATGGAACATATCAGTATATCGGGCATTGCCAAGACCAATGAGAGCTTGAGCTCTGAGATAGGTATCTCCCTTTTCACCTAGTAAGTTAAGAGCATGTAAGTACCAATGGGCCTGTTGTGGATGGAACATATCAGTATATCGGGCATTGCCAAGACCAATGAGAGCTTGAGCCCTGAGATAGGGATCTCCCATTTCACCTAGTAAGTTGAGTGCTTCTAGGTAATAATGTTCCCTACTATGGTTGTTATTAGTATATCGGGCATTACCAAGACCAATGAGAGCTTGAGCTCTGAGAGAGGTATTTCCCATTTCACCTAGTAGGTTAAGAGCTTCTATGTACCAATCAGTATTTTGTGGATGGTCGTTATCAGTATATCGGGCATTACCAAGGCCAATGAAAGTTTGAGCTCTGAAAAAGGTATCTCCCATTTCACCTAGTAGGTGAAGAGCATGTAAGTACCAATGGGCCTGTTGTGGATGGAACATATCAGTATATCGGGCCTTACCAAGACCAATGAGAGCTTGAGCTTTGAGAGAGGTATTTCCCATTTCACCTAGTAGGTTAAGAGCATGTAAGTACCAATTTGTATCATGTGGATGGTCGTTATCAGTATATTGGACATTACCAAGGCCAATGAAAACTTGAGCTCTGAGAGAGGGATCTCCCATTTCACCTAGTAAGTTAAGTGCTTCCAAGTACCAATCAGCCTGTTGTGGATGGTCGTTATCAGGATATCGGGCATTACCAAGACCAATGAGAGCTTGAGCCCTGAGAGAAATATCTCCCTGTTCACCTAATAAGTTGAGTGCTTCTAGGTAATAATGTTCCCTACTATGGTTGTTATTAGTATATCGGGCATTACCAAGGCCAATGAGAGCTTGAGCTCTGAGATAGGGATCTCCCATTTCACCTAGTAAGTTAAGTGCTTCCAAG
>SDBV01004573.1_pt1 | contig 19822 bp, 18 predicted proteins | sample 2277081 | NCBI WGS metagenome assembly SDBV01 (sample SAMN10402039, study PRJNA504765) | marine sediment metagenome | isolation source: marine sediment core GS10_PC15, 223 cmbsf | place: Arctic Ocean: Southern Knipovich Ridge | collected 2010
ACCCGTTTACCTAAATCAAGGTTGTAACCTCCTAGATTAACATTGATCAAGAAATCCACAGCACGCAAGACACCATCTAAGTGTTCCCCTTCGATATTTAAATTCCGGCTGTTGTATGTTCCAATGGCAATAAAGGTGGCGTCAAATTCATCCTCCAGATCATTGAGAGAGAAATCTTTGCCCAGAGTTTGCTCAAGTTTTAGGATTGGACCCAATGCCAAAATGGCATTTATTTCGAGATCGATCAATTGTCGCGGCAGCCGGTATTCAGGAATACCCAATCGAAGCATCCCACCTGGGACAGGTGCAGCATCGAAGATAGTGACCTCATGCCCAAGCAGTGCCAAATCGTGTGCACAGGAGAGACCTGCCGGACCTGAACCGACGATGGCGACACGTTTACCCGTTTTGTCGCCTCGCTGATGTGTTTTATTTAAACCGCTGCGGCTGGTCGGGAAGATTGTATTGCCCAGATCAAAAGCATCCGTTTTCCCGACGTAAGCTGGCCAGGCTGGCGGTTCCTGGGCTTTCCCCGTTTCGCCCAGGTAGACGCCATAACGATCATTCACGAATCGTTTAAGGGCGCGGATTGCTATAGGGGTATCAATCTTTCCACGCCGGCATGCTGCTTCACACGGAGCACCGCACACCCAGCCACAGGTAGAGGCAAATGGATTTGTCTCGCGAGCGATCAGATAGGCACGCTCGTACTCACCGCGTGCAATGGCGTTGACATATGCACGCCCATCAGTGCGCACTGGACATGCGAACTGACAGGCTACTGTCTGCTTATAGAAATGCAAATCAGGAAAATAGACTCGGTAGCGGTCCATTAATAATTTATTAACCTCTAACGCTAGTTTAGCGAATGATGGTCTAAATTAGGTCTAAGGGATGTGTAGGGTTGGTGGAAAAATTATAAGAAAATAAATGGGGGACAGCTACTCGAAGCGGTATCCAAATCCTCGTTCAGTCAGGATGTGTTTTGGATTGCCAGGATCGCGTTCGACCTTCTTACGTAATGACCAGATATAGCGCTTGACATGCTCGATCTCCCCGCTGTATTCGGGTCCCCAAACTTCTTTCAATAACTGTTCTGTTGGCACCGTCCGGTGAGCATAGCGCGATAACGTTTCAAGCAACCGGTATTCTGTTGGAGAGAGATCCACAATTCGTTCATCGATAGTTACCCTACGTTGGTCGAAATCAACCGTAATATCGCCGCTTTTCACGAGGCCGTCAGGGTCAGCAAATCGCTGGCTGCGTGCAAGGATGGCCTTAATTCGTGCAACTAGCTCGGCAAAGGAGAAAGGTTTCGTGACATAATCATCCACTCCCAGGTGAAATCCGCGCAGTTTGTCGACTTCATCACCTTTAGCGGTCAGCATGATGATAGGGATAGAAGATGTTTTGCGCAATTGCTCACACACTTGCCAGCCATCCATGACGGGCATCATCACATCTAACACAATTATTTCGGGATGGTCTTCGCTTGCTATCTTCAGACCAGTTTGACCGTTATTTGCAGTGAGCGGAGTGTATCCAACCATCTGGATGTGTTCGGCGAGGAGGCTCAGTAATGTCTCGTCGTCGTCGATCAACAAGATTTTCTTAGTGCTCATATTCCTCCTGCCAGACAGGAAGTGAGAAAGAGAACAGCATGCCGCCGTCGGGATGGTTTTCTGCCCAAATGCGTCCCCCCTGCGCCTCAATCAGCTTACGACAAACATACAAACCCAACCCATAACCGTAAGCAGTTTGCGAATCACTGCTATCTGTACGGGTAAACTTGTCGAAGATGTGCTCCAGATCCTCTTGAGGAACTCCCGGGCCTGTGTCTTTGATTGAAAGGGTTACATTTGATTGATCCGCACTGACTTCTATAAAAATGTCTCCTTCAGGTCGAGAGTACTTATCTGTATTGTCCAATAGGTTGGTGATGACTTCTGCTACTCGATCGCGGTCTGCATAAACCAGGGGCAAACCAGGTTTGTCAAGTAGATGAATTGTTCGTTTTAACGAGCGAGCGCGAATTTGGTCTGCGACTTGCTGCACCAGGGGAAATAAAGAAATGGGTTCAGATTGTATCGTCAACTCGCCAGCCTCAATCCGAGCGGTATCAAGGAAATCTTGAACCAGGCGATTTAGACGTGCATTTTGCTGATCGATAATGCTCAACATATGTCTGCATCCAGGATTTACGACCTCACAACCATCTCGTATTCGCTGGACAGCGCCGTTCATATTGGTTAATGGCGCACGGAACTGGTGGGATACCAACGAGACGAATTCGGACCGCAGCTGGTCAAGTTTTTGTAATTCGGTATTTGCCTTGGCCAATTCGTTAACTTTTTCGTTTAGTTCTCTGGTTCTCTCAGCCACTTTGATGTTCAAATTTTCGTTGAGCCGGCGAATCTCTTCTTCACGTTGTTTGCGGTTGGTAATATCGCGCAGGATAACAGACATACCAACTGAGCCTCCGTGATCGTCGTAGAGGCGTGTTGCAGTCAGCTCTACGTTGACAGAGCGTCCCTCGATATCGCGACAGATGGTTTCATGCCCCCGTACATATCCATTCTGTTGAACCTGCTTTTCTAACCAGCGTAGTTCGACTTCAGCATTCTGTTGGCCCTCCATTAATATGGGGAATTCCTGGCCGACAATCTCCTCGGGTTCATAGCCCAGAACAAGTTCAGCACCCCGATTCCATGATTCTATATTCCCTTGTTGGTCCAGGCTGAGGATCGCATCTGCGGATGCGTTGGTGATTGTAGCCAATCTATTCTCACTGGCACGTGCGATCCTTTCTGCCTGTTCTTTTTGGTTCAACCAACGATTAATGAGCGTCAAAACCCAAAAAGTCAATAGTGGACCAAGGGTGGCATAGAATAATATCTCGGCGATAAAGTGAGCGTTTTCCCCAACTTGGTCATGCACCCAACGTGCGAAAATGAGCTGGTAAACAACCACGGAGAATACCAAAAACAAAGGGAAAACCCACTGTAAAAGTGCGATCCGCTTCCGGATAGTTACATTGGATAAGGTCATAACTCTACTCTCTTCCCAAATGGCGACGATTAAATACGCACCCAGTATACGAGGAAAGGCTACACTCAGCAAGAGCCTGATTCTGAGTTTGCAAACCCTCATTACAATCATTCCGGCGTGCCTTTGCCCGCAATATGCTCCGAGCAGGGGTGGATATCTTCAGTTTGCAGAAGCTGATGGGACACGCTGACCTTCAGGTATTGCAAAGATATCTTGCTCAAACTACGGAAGATATTGCTAAATCTCATCGGAAAGGAAGACCCGTTGATTCTGTATTTTGATTTCGATGATGAGACTTAAAGGTGACAAATCCTAAATTATATGCAATAATGTAATTGCGATTGTGTGGAGTTGCGTTTCCATTTGGGAGGGTAGCTGTCATGAAGAAGTGTCCATATTGCGCGGAAGAAATCCAAGATGAGGCAGTAGTTTGTCGCTATTGTGGGCGTGATTTAACTAAACACACTGAGCTTGAACCTGAACCAACTCTAGTTCGAAAACCTCAAGTAAAGAAAGAAATAGTAAGTAGAAGAACCTTGGGAATTGTTATTCTAAGCGTTATTGGATTTTGTTGTTTGGGCTCAATTTTTTTATATATTATTGGGGATTTCACCCAGGATTCGGTCGATGTAACTGTTGCTCCAACAGCCACACTTACCCCAATTTCGATGGCTGAAATTGAAAGGAATTATGAAAGCCTCACAGATATCCAATGGGGCGATTATGTTAAATCAATTGAAGGTATTCGTGTTCGTTGGAAAGCATCAGTTAATGAGGTTCAAGAAGATGGGGATGTGACATTGGATGCTGGACAAGACCTTTTCAGGAGTATTTTTCTCGAAGGTTTATCGATAGATAACGCGAAATTACTCAATAAAGGTCAGGTAATTGAATTTGAAGCAACCATAAGAGATGTTACTACATTTCTTGGTTTAACAATTTGGTTGGATAACCCAACTCAAATTGTTATTCAATAAAATTAAAGTTGCATATCAATACATGAGATTCTAATCTTATGTACTCGTCAAATTATTGGGATTCTCACACCGGATTCCTTAATCAATATTATGGTTTGAACATAATGAATACGGTTACCCTCTAATGACTTTGGATGGCTCAAAGTGCTTGGGTAATTATCGGAGCTTTACTCAAAAATTGGAGGGGTGAAACCACTTCTGGCTACCCTTCCCCTAGCCCTATTGCAAAAGGGTTAAAAATAGTGTAAAGTGTATATGAGTGGGATTTATGTGGAATCGGTTTGGTGAATAAGTTGGTGAATTTCTCCCACAATTACTGGGAAATCGGAAAATGAAATAACTTAATCAATTGGAGGGCGAACCATGAAAACAGCGGGTGGTGTCATTGCATTGATTGCCGGTATTTTTGGAATTATAGCGGCAGCTATGACTTTATTTATCGGTGGATTAGGGAGTGCATTTGAGGCTGAAGGCTCAAGTACTGTAGTAGGATTAGGATGGGGAGGTGTATTCTTTTCCTTCCTAGTAATAGTCTTGGGTGCTGTAGCGCTGGGTGTTGATAGAAAACTTGTGGGTGTTTTATTAATCATTGCCTCCTTAGCAGGTGCAATTCTAGGCGGGACAATTGTTGCCATATTCATGGTGCTTGCATTAATTGGGGGTATTCTTGTCACTATTGGGGCCGGGAGGAAAAAAAGCAACCAAGCAATTTCCGATGCAAATTAGATGAGTGATTCTCAATTAATTGTTGTTTATGTATCAATTTTTCCATTTAATCATTACTGGCAATTTGTTTGATACACATAATCTATGGAAATATTTTTTACAAGAAATGTGAAGAATTTGAGGAGGAAGAAATGCCAACCGTGAAATTCAGCCGATTATATTTCATGATAATTGCCCTTGTAGTGTTGATTCTGACATCTCTTGCATGCGCTGAATCTACTCCAACAGATGAACCAACGATAAGTACAGCTACCCCAGAGCAACAGGAGATTGTTGAGACAGAACTAACTGAGGGGGAGACAATTGAGGAGCCAGCAGAACAACCAGCAGATATCCCCACAGAACTTCCGCCAGATACACCAGAACCTGAACCCCAGTTTCTCGGTGATGTCACGGAAGAATTTGGTTATCTATTATCAGCCGTTAATGTCGAAGACCCGGCAACGCCTGGTATGTTCTATACACCTGAGTCAGGGAAGAAATTAGTGGCGGTTGAGATTATTGTTGGAGTTTCCTCTGGAGACCCATTAAGCGTTAATCCACTTAACACTGTATTGCTTGATAGTGAGGGATTTAGTTATCAACCTGAGTTAGGGGGAGTTGACAACCAATTAGCAACGGTTGATATATCACCTGGTGAGAAGGTGAAGGGTTGGGTTTCCTTCAGCATTCCAGAGGAGGCTATGCCTTCAAGCATAAAATACTCAATAGATTTTTTTGGGGATGCGGAGATAAAGGTTAATCTAGAGCAACCCCCAGAAGGACATGAGGCAAATACTAATGCTCTATCATTAGTGCCTTCTGAACCCGAATCGAAATTGGGTGACACATATGAGCAGTTTGGTTACTCGTTAACTGCAATGGGTGTAGAAGACCCTGCACCACCTGGAATGTTATATGACTCACGAACTGGTCATAAGCTAGTTGCTGTTGATATTATTATAAGCAACGAATCAGGAGAATCTCTTAGCGTTAATCCACTTAAATCAGTTCTTGTTGATTCTAATGGTTATGTCTATCTTACTGAATTAGGTGGCCGTGATGAGCAGATGGCGACTTTGGACATAAGTTCTGGCGAGAAAGTACGGGGATGGGTATCCTTTACGATTCCAGAGGAATCATCTCCTTACATTGTTAAATATCTGGTGGACATGTTTACCTCAAATTACTTGATGACAGGTTTGGTTGAATAAATTATGTTTACCAGTTACAGGCAAATTGAAGTGTTGAATGCGGCTTAGATTGGGCGCGTGGCTCAATGGTAGAGCAGTGGGCGTTAAGTAAAATATTTAAACCAATGGACTATACAAAAAGCGATTATGTATAGTCCAAAATCAACCACCACGGGTGGGTGTAGGATATAAAGTTTATCGCATATATATTGAAGTGAGCGCGGCAGGGCTCGAACGTGCAACCAAGGGCTTATTTTCTTCTATTTGCTGGATTGAGTATCGACTCCTGAGGCTTTGGTAATGGCTTTCATAGCCTCATTCTATCACCTATAAGTAACACCTTGTTCATCTTGTCCACGGCGTGGAGATTGGGACCACAACGCTGTGATATAACCTCATAACACTCTCCACCGGTGGAGCTGAGTTTAGGCCAGCAAAAAGGGGCTGCTAAAACTGGCAGCCCCATAATTTATAAGCCATGCTTGATTCTTTGGTGGTGCCACTCAGTTGAGAGCCGCAATGTTATCGGCATACTTCTCGATGTCGACGGGTAATTACCCTTTACGCCACCCGTTCGACTGCGGGCAGCTCCCACTCGTCGTTGAGCACTGGCTCTTGCGGCTCATAGATCCTCATGGCCATGTAGAAGGGCTCAGCTGGGGCGGGCAGACCACCAACCCCAATTATTCCGCGCCTTCGTCGCTTACCACTTTTGCTACTTCACCTGTTCGATTGATGAGACAGTGGACAGCATGGCACACCCCCGAAGGACCCGTGGCAAACTGTTGAGGATTGTTTGAGAAAATAACGGTTGGTGTTTTCAGGTTTTCGGCTTTGGGGATTATTCGGCAAGGCGAGGGATGCGCTGGCGGACGAGCCACAAGGGGACATAAATAAAGCACAGGCTGGCTGCGCTGCCCAACACCATACCGATCAGGCGGCCAACGGCAGGGGGGAGGTCGAAGAGCTCGAACAGGGTTGGCGGTCCGAAGAAGAATATCAGGCAGACCAGTATGGTGAACCCGCTGACCAGGGCTCCCAGGCAGCCGAGGGCGCCCTGCGAGATGCGGCGCGGATCTTCCCATTCGAAATTAGCGCCAATAACCCCAAATGCGAGGTTTAAACCAGCCATGCCAGCCACGGTGAGCGCAACAACCGCCAGGCTGTAGACCAGGTTGCCCAGGCTGACCCGCTGAAGCAACGAGATGATCAGCAGGAAGGCCCAGCATAAGATTAGGGTGGGCAGATAAGCAACCAGATACTTGCCGGTGATGAGTCTGGTGGTGCTCACCGGCGCGGATTTGAGCAGCCAATACTGCTTGCCTTCCAGGGAGAAGCTCATCCCAGCCAGCCGGAAGAGCAGCGACCAGCCGATGAACAGCGATATGCCGACATTGGCGTAGAGCATGAGAATTTTGAGCACCTGCATGAAGACCGCCGGCGCTTCTCCGCGCCCGGTTGGGGGCTGGCCGCCACTGCGGACCAGCATGACAGCATAGACGATACCGATGATCAGCGGGGTGATCAATTGGGACATGCTGCGCAGATCGCGGCGCAGGACGAGAAAATCCTTGGTGATGATGGCGCGCACGGGAGCGGGAAGCAGGCGATTTCTCAGGGTGGAAAATGCTGGGCTGGCGGGCGATTTGGGAGGCTGCCGGCGAAGTCTCTTCGTCTGACGTGTAGAAATGTGAACTGAAGCCCAACCGGAGAAATAAAGGCGTTCAGCTGTGCTCAAAGACATGGCGAAGATACTCCCGGTGAGCACCAGGGTGAGGGAGAGCAAACCAGCCCCGATCAGCCATCTCTCCTGGCCGATCGCCACCAGACCGCCTCCCACCCAGGTAAAGGGAGAAAAGGGAGAATTGATGCGCCCAAGCTGGTTAAGGGCGAGAGCGGCCTGATCGCCTGAGATCTCTGCAAAGTTGGCCAGCTGGCCGGATTGGGTCCAGATAATGGAAATGATGGCCACGAAAAAACCGAGCACTTCCGCAACACGCCGGGCGGGGAATACCCGCACAACCGCCATTACCACCAGGCTGGCTATTCCAGCCGCGGCGAATGCCAGCAAAGTTAATACCAGGATGACAAGCGGGTAATAGAGAAAATTGTAGTTTTGGGAAGCCCCCAACCCGAAGAGCACAGGGAGCCCGACGAGCAGGATCAGGGCATAGTTGGGCAAGATGGCTTGCAACAATTTAGAAAGGAAGACTGCCCGCATCGATAGAGGGGAAGAGAGCAGAAAATCCATATCCCCTGCCAGGTAGAGGGACTGGAGGAGCAAACCGAAACTGGTGATCAGGATGACTAAAAAAGCGATGGTGACCACCAGAACCGGTATGCTGGCCAGTAATCGATTGGGATCACTGACAACTTGAGCAAGTTTGGGCGAGCGGAGAGCATTGAGAACCAGGAAGCTGATCACAAAAGCAGCAACCAGTACGGCGAGCAAGACCACTCCCAGCACGACCATGCCGATTTTGTTGCGCAGGCGGGCGCGGCGAAACCCGCTTACGAAGATCACCCCGCGCAAGCGCAAGAGCTTCCAGACCGAGAACCATAGGTTCAAGCCGGGCGTCGAGCCCAGAGTCACCGGAGCACCTCAGCGATCTCAGCATATTCAGCGCCGCCGGTCAGGCTGAGGAATATATCCTCCAGGCTGGTTTCCCCTTTGCCGAGGGCGCGCAGCTCCTCCATGGTGCCCACGGCGATCAGCTGGCCTTTATTGATGATCCCGATCCGGTCGCACATGCGCTCTGCGATCTCGAGAATGTGGGTGGAAAGGAATACAGCTGAGCCCCGTTCGGCAAGCTGCCGGAGAATATCCTTAATCATGCGCGCGGAGCGGGGATCTAAGCCGGCAGTCGGTTCGTCCAAAACGAGCACCTGGGGATCGTGGAGCAGGGCAGTGGCGAGGGCGGTCTTCTGCTGCATTCCGTGACTGTAGGTGTCAATTGGATCGTCAGCAACATCGGCCAGCTCGAATAGCTTGAGCAACTCCTGGCTGCGATGTTCGACTAGCTGGTGGTTGATCTCATACAGGTCGCCGACAAAACGGAGCAGCTCACGGGCAGAGAGCTTGGGATAAAGGTTGGGGGTATCGGGGAGGTAGCCGCAGGCGGCTTTTGCCTGCAGCGGTTGGCTCTGCAGATCGAAACCCGCCACCTCGACCGAGCCGGAAGTGGGCTGGAGCAGTCCGACGATAATCTTCATCGTGGTGGTTTTACCTGCCCCGTTGGGACCGAGGAAGCCGAACACCTCCCCGGCAGCGACCTGGAAGGTGACCTGGTCAACGGCGATTTTCTCGCCGAAGCGCTTGACCAGGTCCTGGGTTTGGATGAGCGGGGTTTTGAGGGAGGGGCTCATGGTGGCAGGTGGAATGGCTGATTCGAATACCAAGCGTGGGTTGATTATACCCGCAGTCTCTGCTGCAGGGCATCATCATCGAAAAGGGGATTATGATGGTATCTGCACCTCCCCAGTCGAGGGTGGGGGTCAAGTTGTCGGCCATCATCTGGCCGTGGATGGTGGTCCAGCGAGTGATTTCGCTGAGGATGTCGTCTTGAACTATCGCTGGTACCAGCACTTTAGCGGATGGACAACCACACCTGGCATCAACATACCCCTGGCGCTCAATGACCCGCAAGCGGTGATGCTCCTTATCAGGATGCCACGGAGACCTATATCCCCCCCTCCGGTAGACAAGTGGTTATAAATGATGTTGACCAGCATCAAAGTGAACCCAGGGGGTATCTACAACTGAATATTTCCTTCTCCTGCTGTCGGTGACCCCGTAGGGTATTAGTCGGACATCAGGGAAACAGGTATGGGGCTCGTTTCTACCTGCTTCCCGTGTTATCCGCGGCAATCCATCCATAGCCCGTCTCTTCGGAGGCGGCTTTTTTGATTCCATAAAAGGAGATGAGCAAAATGATAAAAGTCTGCATCCTTGATCTATGCGAGTCATGCAGGATAAACCAGGGGGTGAAAGGATTAAATAACAAAAGACCCAGTTTGAGTTGGATCTTTGATATGAGCGCGGCAGGACTCGAACACGAAGTGTTCGCCGAACCATGCAACTTCACCAGGAAAGGCGACTCTATAATTATTAATTCTTGCTATGGATAATTTGTGAATTGTTAGTGGCTTTTGATTGTGCCATACATTGCCTTGTTGATTGAACGTCGCTGAAAGCAATAGCATTGCACCACGACAGGGTGTGAATTTTGACCGTATTTGGGCAATTTGCTTGACAAATAGAGCAAGTGGCGGTATTATACTAACAGGTTAATTAACCATTTAGTTAAATAAGGAAAACATAATGATGAGGAGTGAAGATGACAGACTAAGCCAGACCTTTGCAGCATTGGCAAACTCGACGCGGCGGGCGATTTTAGCACGTTTAGCGGAAGGTGAAGCAACCGTTAACGAACTCGCAGAGCCGTTTGATATGAGTTTGCCAGCCATTTCTAAGCACATCAAAGTATTGGAACGTGCAGGGCTCATCACACAGGGGCAAAAAGCGCAGTATCGACCCTGCACCATCGACGTAACGCCCCTACAAGAAATTTCCAATTGGACAGAGCAGTACCGCCATATTTGGGAGGCACGCTTTGACCGCATAGACGATTATATAAATCAATTGAATGACAAGGAGAATAATAATGAGTAACACCAACATTTCTAAAGAAGCAGTTGTGATTGAACGTGTTTTCGATGCACCCGTAGACCTCATCTGGCAAATGTGGACAAATCCCGAACATTTCAAAAATTGGTACGGGCCAAAAGGCTTCACCGTGCCCGTTGCCGAAATGGATGTGCATGTCGGTGGCAAGCACCTGTTTTGCATGGAATCGCCTGATGGTAGTATGAAAATGTGGTCAACAGGTGAATACACGGAAGTTGTCCCGAATGAGCGCCTCGTCTACACCGATAGCCCTGCTGATGAAAATGGCAATGTGGTTTCGCCGTCTGCCATGGGGATGCCTGAAGGATATCCTGCGACGACCGAAGTCACTATACTATTTGAAGACATTGGTGGGCGTACAAAAATGGTGATGACGCACGCCGGGGTACCAGCGGACTCAGATGCAAATGCAGGTTGGGAACAAGCCTTCGCCAAGATGGCAGACCACATCGAAACTGTCCTCAACAACAAATAATTGGGCCGGTTGGTTAAGCACCCTCCTCAATAAATACATACCATCAACTCAGGGCAATCATGTGCCATCGTACATGATTGCCCTGAGAATCCATCGCACACAAGGAGTGGGGAAAGCCTAGTTTATACACACTCCATGACATGAGCAGGATATTTTAGAAAGCGTTGCTTGTATAATTGTCGCCTGTTCCATGCGTAAACAAAGACTTTAATCACAGATCGTAGCGCGTTAATACAGGGCGAAAAGCATCGAGAACGCCTTGCCAATTGTGCTAGGTAGTGCGGAATTGTATCAGCGCCCGGTGAAGATCCGGGCGTTTTTGTTTGCACTTTAAACCAATGGACTATCCAATAACCATCTGGATAGTCCATCAATCAACCGCCATATATGGGGTTTTCTCTGCGAAAAAGCACTGCTTTTTTGTTGTGAGCGCGGCAGGGCTCGAACCTGCAACCAATGGCTTAAAAGGCCAGAGCCCGAAGTGCGCTTCTGCCAACCAAAAGCCTACCCTTTTCACCTCTGTCCATCGGACGACGGATAAAGAAAGTCTCTTGGATGCTTATTTTAAAATCTGTCAACACTTGTGCTTCCAAAAGACTGGTTTACCAACCAATTGGTTGGCTGTCTTTTGTCCGCAAAACTTGCCCATGATTGTGCCACTCATCGAGAGCTCGTGTTGGGATCGATCGTCCTAAACTTCCTCCTTGATCCACATCGCCAGGTTTTTCAGCGATTCTGAAAATGCAGGCAAATACGCTTCCCCGGCATATTTCATTGGATCTGGAAAGTCGATGTGATTCAAAATAAAAGCATTTTGATGGTCTTCAACCAGATCTCGCAGATTTGTACTCAGCAAGTAGGGTGAAAGACCTTCCCATTCGCCGCTTTCATCTGCAATGATGACCTTTGCTGCAAATGAATAGACCTGATGCCAGAAATGCCACTCAGGAAACTCGCCGTCAATGCCTAACAGGTCACGCCATGCCTCTATTTTGGTCCGGTATTGTACCGGCTTTTCCTGAGTGCTTTCAATCAGCTGTGCAGAAGCCATATTGTCCGCTGCTCTCCTGATTGAATAAACGGAGTAATCTGTTGCCTGCGCGATCAGTCTGGCGCTTGACCACTCGCCTCGTAGTGAAATCAGAAAGCTCAGCAGATCAGACACCACTCCGATGCCGATACCCAACCTCATACGAACTACCAGTGCCGAGGGTTGCCAGACTCTGGGATGAGCTTCCCAAAGATCCTGATTTCGAGCTGCCGGACCCGAATCGGATCCGGCCAGGCTTCGCCAACGAAAGTCGTTCCCCTCCTTCCTGGCCCTATGCGCGAATTCCGCCAGCCGGCCTTTCGTCAAATCCGGATACCTGTCTTGCAAGTTCTTTACTCTCTGGAGGCTGAAGAGCTTCGAGCCGTTCTTGGCCCATGAGGCCAGGACATCCCAGAGCCTTCTCTCGTGATGACGGAGTGTCAGAGAAACAAGAAGAAGCGCCTCCGGATCGACCATCGTGCGCGCCATGCGATCGGCATCGATGAGTGATCCGAGAGATCTCCATTGAATCCAGATCGCCTCGATCATCGATTCTTCCAGCGGATGAATATCTAACCTATTCATTGCTCTTTGCATGCTCCAATACCTGGTCTAAGATCCGGGCGAACGGAGCGGATGGATCCTGGGACCTTACCCATCGTGCAGCCGCATCCAACTCTTCGTCGGTTGGCTGAAGGGCCATCAGATCCTGATAGTGAACACTCGATGGGCCTTCACTGTCAGCTGCGGCATACAGCTTCAGGAAGATGAGATCATAGCGGCCTGCCAGGCCAAGCCATAGGCCGCCGTATTGTTCTCAGTGTATTCGCTCCTCAAACCCAGATGGCAATCCTGTCTTCCACTGAAGACCCACCGTTGTGTTCATCCAGTTGTCAGGCAAGTTGTAATCCCTCGCCACCCTTGAGATCGCTCTCGGCAGTGCTTCGGGGAGCGGCTCAGGAGACTCAATACCCTTTCTTTCCCGTCCAGGTGGGTCACGGCTGATGGCGATCACATCCACGTCTCTGGTCGCCCTTTCGACAAAGCCCTGCATGATGAGGGCTGTGCCTCCGACGACGACCACTGCTGCATGCTCCCCCTGGGAGGCCAATATCTCACCCAAAGCTCTCAAAGCAGCAGTTATATTCGGAATGCGAGATGGTTTCATAGTCAAACCTATAGCTACTATTATAGTCACTTTAAGTGATCATAATAGTAGTAATCTGGCGGATTTGCCGGGGATATGCATCTGACTGCCTGCATGACCCTTTTCGTCGCTACGGTAGGTTTCTATCTCGTCGCGCTCTCAAGACATCACCGCTGGCAATTGTCCCTATAAGCAAAGCTGCTCCGCTCTGGACGCTCGTGTGAGCGATGACACAACAGTTCTCGCCCATTTCACTGACTCATTTGACCAGGGTTTTTGGCACGGAAGTATTATAATGAGATGGTTTCCTCGCCGCGAACATCTCAATCGAAGGAGCTATCCGTGATTTCTTCCCCATCTGATGTCGATCTGAAAACCTGGGGGAGCAGGCTGAGCGAAAACGCCGGGCAGAAAAAGCCCACAAACAGCATATCGCGGAGATGAAAGCGCTGGCAGCACGGGGGAAACAGGCCTGGCGAGAGGAAGAACATCTGCTGGATCACGGCCGCAAAATCGCCTCGGTTTACGATGATGCGACCGCACGTCTAAAGAAACTGGAGCAGCTCGCCGAATTCCAGCGTACAGAGCATATCTTCCAGAAGCGGGTTCGGGCAATGGCGGAGAAATATACCAACCGGCATTCGCTGATCCGGCGGTGGTAGAACCAGGGTTGGGTGTGAGAATAACATGTCAGATCAAAAAGATATAGACCAATCCATCGCAGCTGCAGAGGAAGAACTGATCCGTTTAGACACTAAACGCGCCGAGGTCATCGCCAGGCTTCAAGGTCTGCGGCGCGAAAAGGCATTACTGGTGCAATCAGGAAAGCAGCTCTCCCTGGCTTTCCGGTCACCTACTGTCACTAACCAGTCACCGGAAGATGATAAGATCGCCCTATTTCTGTCTCTGTTCAAGGGGAGAGAAGATGTTTATCCCAGAAGATTCGAGAGCGCCAAAACTGGCAAGTCCGGATATTCGCCTGCCTGTGCCAATGAATGGGCACCCGGTCTGTGTCACAAGCCGAGGATCAAATGCACCGAGTGCAAAAACCAGGCCTTTTTACCGGCGAATGAGTTTATGATTCGTAATCATCTCCTGGGCCAAGATCCATCTGAGCCTACGGGAAAAGACTTCACTGCCGGGATCTATCCCCTGCTTCTCGACGAAACCTGCTGGTTTCTCGCCACGGATTTCGATAAACGCACCTGGCAAGAGGACGCCGCCGCGTTTTTAGATACCTGCCAGATTAATAACGTTCCTGCAGTACTCGAGCGCTCGCGCTCCGGAAATGGAGGCCACGTCTGGATCTTCTTCTCCGAACCAATCCCGGTGAAGGTAGCCCGGAGACTGGGCTCCTATTTACTGACCAGAACGATGGAACACCGCCCTGAGATCGGGTTCGATTCTTACGACCGATTCTTTCCAAGTCAGGACACACTTCCGCAGGGCGGGTTTGGGAACTTGATTGCATTACCCCTCCAGAAAAGACCGCGTGCGAGAGAGGACAGCGTTTTCGTGAACGAGAAATTCAAGCCCTACGAAGACCAGTGGGCTTATCTTTCATCGATTCGGCGTATGGACCTGAATGAGATTAAAGCTATCCTTGCGGAGATTACAGAAAATGAAAACATTCTCGGAGTCATAATTGCGAACTCGGAAGAAGAAGTCCCTTGGGAAGAACCACCATCCAGGAAGTGGAAAGAAAGACCGCTTATCGGCCCCCTTCCGGAAAAGCTTTCTCTGGTTTTTGGAAATCAGCTCTATGTTACCAAGGATGAGCTGACGCCCGCTTTGAGAAACCGCCTTATTCGCTTGGCAGCCTTTCAAAACCCGGAATTTTACCGCGCCCAGGCCATGCGATTTTCCACCTTTGATAAACCCCGCATCATCAGTTGTGCTGAGGACTTCCCGAAGCACATCGGCCTACCTCGCGGCTGCCTAGATGAAATCATTGACCTGTTGGAAACGCATAACATCAAACTGGAAGTTATCGATGAGCGTTTTTCCGGCAACCCTATAAAGATTGATTTTCAAGGTAAGCTCAGACCAGCAAGTTGCTGCGGAGGCGTTGTTGAAGGAGGATACCGGGGTTCTTGCCGCTACCACTGGCTTTGGAAAAACGGTCATTGCCGCCTACCTGATTGCCAAACGGAAAGTCAATACGCTGGTATTGGTTCATCGCCGGCAACTTCTCGATCAGTGGATCGCACACCTGATCAATTTTCTGGGACTCTCGCCGCAAGAGGTCGGGCAAATCGGCGGGGGGAGACAAAAAGCAACAGGGGTTGTCGATGTTGCCACAATCCAGAGTTTGCATAAGAAGGGGGTAGTCAATGATCTCGTTGGGGAATACGGCCATCTAATTATCGACGAGTGCCATCACATCTCTGCCCGGAGTTTTGAACTTGTTGCCCGGCAGAGCAAGGCAAAATATGTCATGGGTCTTTCCGCTACCGTAACCCGGAAGGATGGTCACCATCCAATCATATTTATGCAGTGCGGGCCGGTTCGATATCGGGTGGACCCGCGGCAGCAAGCAGCCAAAAGGCCTTTCCAACATCGGGTTATGGTGAGGAAGACACAGTTCAGGATGAGCGAAGAGTTTTCGGAGGATAACCGACCATCGATCCAGGAAATATACAAGGCTCTTTCCGATGATAAGTTACGGAACGTCAAAATTGTTGAAGATGTACTGGAAGTGATAAAAGCGGGACGGTATCCGGTAATCCTGACAGAACGCAGGGATCATCTAAAGCTCTTGGCAGAACAACTGCAGCCTCACATCCAAAATGTCGTCGTTTTAAAAGGGGGGATGGGGAGAAAACAACGGCGCCTTATCCAGGATCAACTGGCCGATGTGCCTTATGGAGAACCGCGAGTTATCTTATCTACCGGCAGGTATTTGGGAGAAGGTTTCGACGATGCACGGTTGGACACATTATTCCTGACACTCCCGATTTCCTGGCGGGGGACTTTGGCACAATATGCAGGTCGATTGCACCGCGAACACGACCAAAAAAAGGAAGTCATCATTTACGATTATTTGGATGAAAATGTCCCGCTGTTGTCACGTATGTATGAAAAACGAAGACGTGGATATAAGGCGCTTGGATATGAAATCGAGGGATATCAAATCTAACTTGGAGGGAGAACTCCTCGCAACCCATAAGATCTGAAGCTCGACAACAACGTGAGCGGCAACGTCGGTTTCACCAGAGCTGATGCTATTGCGTTAGGCTTGAGGGCCGCACTAGCGTCTTGGATCTCAAACCTAGGCTTGAGCTATCGACGCATTGGCATCTAACGCTTTCGAAACCGGGACAGAAAAGGCTCCACCTGCTGATTGAGTTGGGCCATGATTGACATCAACTTGACCAAGCTGGAGACGGGAACTGGCAGGCCGTGTATTAAACTGTTTCGTTCAAGCCCAGGCGTGAGTCCAGTTCAAAGAATCTGGGCAGCATTGGACTCGAATCGATACTCACCCTCCAACTTTTATCTTAGGTTGTTGGTGTTGACTCCTGTTGACTCACATTGACAAAGCCCGGATGAAATTTCGCCATCTGTGTCCAAGAGCCTCAGTGCAAAAATTGGCCATTGGACAGAAGAGTATCCAATTTTCTCTATAGTGGGGTATAGACATCAAAAAACCCGCCATCTGGCAGGTCTTGGTGGGAGAAGATGACTGTTTTGTAATGTTATTTGATACCAAAACGTCCATCTAATGAGCGCGGCAGGGCTCGAACCTGCAACCAATGGCTTAAAAGGCCACTGCTCTACCATTGAGCTACGCGCCCGATTAAGGCGCATTCTATCATGAGCATGCAGAGGCGTCAACGGAACCCAATACAGCCGCCCAAAAATGGGCGGCTGTATTTTCATGGTAGGAGAAATTAATTTTAGTAGTAGTTTTGTCCGCCACCGCTGCCACCGCCGCCAACACCCAGCGCTGACGCCAATCTCTGCAGCCAATTGCCTGTGCTGGCCGCTGCCGCACCACCCGCGGCACCCGCGCCCATGGCCTCGCCGCCTTCCGCTAAACTACCTTCTGCAACACTGCCTTCAGCTAAACCACCTTCGGCTAAACTGCCTTCAGCTAAACTGCCTTCTGCCAGACTGCCTTCAGCTAAACTCCCTTCAGCCAGACTGCCCTCAGCGAAGCTGCCTTCTGCCAGACTGCCCTCAGCCAAGCTGCCTTCTGCCAGACTGCCCTCAGCCAAGCTGCCTTCTGCCAGACTGCCCTCAGCGAAGCTGCCTTCCGCCAGACCTCCTTCAGCGAAGCTGCCTTCGGCTGCACTGCCCATAGCATCACTGCCAAAGGCTGAGCCACCCATCGCTTCACCACCCATGGCGTCGCTGCCCATCGCTTCACCACCCATCGCGTCTGCACCAAAAGTAAGCAGCGACATCGAGATGCGCTCATCTAAATTATTGGCGAATTCATCGATCGTCTCAGCGGGTATCGAGCGCAAGGCATTGATTTCTTCCGGAGTCAGATCGTAGCCAACCAGGGCCTTATCGGGATCACTGAATAGTATATTGCGGAACTCTTCGTCCATTACTGCTAGACTGACAACTTTTCTTGTTTCCTTTGCGCTCATTTTTACACTCCTTGGGGTTAATGGGTTTATCGTCGTTTTCTGTGCATAAATATACCCGTTAGGGCACGAAATGTCAGTGATACAGCTTGGCAAAGATCAGTGAAGTCATCCACTGGCCTGGTGTGACCTGCAAAACGGATCAAGTGTGACCTAATTCACACCATTATTATCAATTTTATTAAGAATACTCGTATCGAGCCTGTGAATTGGGGGATTCAATGCTGGGAGGTGCAGAATTTCTCCTCAAACATCCATAGTTGGATAGTTTATTTCAACTCGGGCATTGGCACCGGACGCTCACGAGGCTTGCAAATACCACAGTACACGGCTTCCGGCACAACGATCGCCATTTGCTCCCCGCTCTCTCCGGTATAAAGATTAACAATATAAGGCATCGTCTGCAGGTGATCTTTACAGACTGAACGACCGCAAAACCGGCAATTGGCATGCGCTGAACGGTTACAATGGATACAATTCATTGGTTTAGTTAACTCCTAAGCGTTTTGGGGTTGGCTTGTTTTTGAATTCGCTGCTTCGACAAAAGACAGGCGCCGGGAGCTGGTTCTTGATATGGTGGCACTCAGCTGCATAAAATGTGAGGTCAGTTCTTGGAATTGTTCGGCTCTCAGGCTTAATAAACCAGTATCGACCGAAGCAGTGATTGTTGCCGTGCGGGGGCGATTTTGAAGCAGGGCGATCTCACCAAAATACTCTCCAGGTTCACGGCGGGAGATCTCCACCTGCTGGCCCTCAACAATACGGCTGATGATCACCTCTCCAGATTCAACGATGTAAAATTTATCACCCTGGTCTCCTTCGCTGAAAAGAGTGGCTCCAGTTTCCAAGGATTCAGGTTCCAGCCAGGTGGCTAATTGGTCTAATTTCTGGCTGGGAAGTTCATCGAAAATTGGCATCCCGCGCAGCAACCAGCTGTATTTTACATTTTCATCAACCTGGCTGGCCAGATTGATGTATTGGTGCACAAGTTGATTGAAATCACTATAATCCAGGGTAAGTATGGATAGTGGAGTCTCTGCGCGCACCGTGGCATTACGAGGAGCACTGGATACCAGAGCCACCTCACCGAAATATTGACCAGGCCCTTTTTCATCGATTTTACGCTCAACCTGATCGCCGTCAAGTCTCCATACCGAAGCCTTGCCTCTTTCAAGGATGTAGAACTTGTCACCTAGCTCCCCTTCACGGATGATAACTTCACCCGCGGGGAATCTCTCCTGCTTGAGATTGTTGGCGATATTATCTAATTCTTCATCCGTCACGGTGACAAATAATGGCACTCGTCTGAGCAAATTCCGCCGGCGATTTCTGGCGCTTTCCACCTCTTCACCAAGGCTTATTCCCCAATCCAAACGGGATATGATCAGCTCGGAGACGACTTCGCGTGTCTGCCAGGGCAATAAATCGATCCCAAATCCGAAAGCCATATCACCCATCTCCCGGCCTAACTCGTGCTGAAGGATGCGGTGCAGTTCATCGAAAACCAGATGATAGACCTCGGTTAATTCATCCGCGCTTCGTTTTGGCAGCTCATTATCCTGAAATTGATTGCCCGTGATGTGGATATCCACACCCAGCCGCTGCATGGTATGGGTGAACTCAATACCTAGCCGCTGCACACCCAGATAACCGGATTCGAAAAAAACCTGGGCGATGATACGGCGCACCAAGATCGCCACCGAAGTGCCGATCGCTTTATGTGCCTCGCTGGGAATATCTTCTAGTGCATAAGAAGACAGCTGGGGCAGCTGGGCAAAGACCAGGTGCAGCCCTCCGGCAGCCAGGATCAGTGTTCCGATAATGCCCAAGTCTGCATAGGAGAACGTTACCAGCCAGGAAATATTTACAGTGACACTGCCCAAACCAAGGAGCAGGAATGCAGGTGCTCGTGCGCCGCCGAGTAAACTAGAGACAGACCAAATGCTAAGCATGATCATTAAT
>SDBV01004574.1_pt1 | contig 19819 bp, 10 predicted proteins | sample 2277081 | NCBI WGS metagenome assembly SDBV01 (sample SAMN10402039, study PRJNA504765) | marine sediment metagenome | isolation source: marine sediment core GS10_PC15, 223 cmbsf | place: Arctic Ocean: Southern Knipovich Ridge | collected 2010
AGAGAAGACTCCCGTGGTGCCACCCAGTTTAGGCTTGCTCTGTAACAAAAAAAACACCGAATGTGGCGGTGTGTTTTGTATAGAGGCCAGCCTCACTTTGAAGGGTACGCCTTATTCTTACTAAGGAAATACCCTCTGCCTGTATAACGGTGGCAAAACCGGCACGAGCTACTGAATTGTTTTCAATTGTTCACTCTGCGGCTCAGAGATCCATTCGGCATTGACATGTTTACAAGGCTCTCACCAATTCCTTGTTCTCTGTATTACTGTTTCAATGCTTACTCGTTCTCTTCTCAGCCATTATCTATTGATTTATTAGTTCAAGTTTATAACAAAGAAATTTATTCGTGTCAAGGTATCCATATGGGGGATTGCCTCATAGTAACCTTTTCTATTTAGCCACTGCATGAATGAAAATCTAGGAAATAGTCGTCATAAAGTGATTTCGAAAATTTTGGGGATGAACAATATAGATTTTATTTCGAAGTTCCTGGATATTGGCAGCAGCTGAGCTTGGGACGGTGACTCGGTATAAAAAAATTTGTTTGAGTTTTGAAAAGTACCCCCACTGCGACTCGAACGCAGGCTTCTGCCTCCGGAGGGCAGCGCTCTATCCACTGAGCTATGGGGGCGTTACTATGTGAAATTTTACCATGACATACTGATGATTGCCTGCTTGTAAAATCAATCCTGAAAAACCAATCTTGTGCGCTCAATGCGCGTGTTTTCCGGCTGGATGTCCAGCGCCAGGAGTACCTCTTCCGGCCTGCCAGTTCCCCCATCTTGGGCGGTAAGGCGCATGCATATCTTATTGGAACTGTTTTCATCTTCTGGTGAGAGGGTTAGTTCCTTGATTAAAGGTCGTAAATCGTATGATTTACCGCGTCTTTGGCGCAGTATGGTTTCAGAATTGAGCAGAGTCTCGATTTTGCTGTCCAGATTTGGGGTCCGATCGAGTAGTGCAACCGTGTATTCAGCGGCGCAAACTTTCTTCTGTAAGGGAGGAGAATCAGGTTCAACGAATTTGACCTCCAGGACTTCTATTCCAGGGGGCTGGGCCTGAATGAGTTGTGAGTTTATAACCTCAAGGTCATCAGGACCTCCCGCAAGCCAGATATCGATGATTTCGAAGCTGCTGGTGATGCCGAGCGGCAGGGGTGAAGCGAACTGTAAACGCGGGCGAGGATTATACCCCTGGCTGAATACCATCGGTAAACCTGCCCGGCGAAGCATGCGTTCCCAAGCCCGGTGCAGGTCAAGGTGAGAGGTGAAGCGCATGGGCACAGTTTTGGCGAAAGTCACCCGGATGCGCATAGTCTTGCTGATGCTGCCGTTTGATCCCATCGATTTGTTTCTCTCAAGCGTCCTGAACAGGGACTGCGACTTGAATTAGATCGGTTTTCTTCCCGCGGGGAGAGACATCCGGGCAGCCCCAGGCATCACCTGGGTGCTCTCGGCGTGCATCAGCGAATGTTGGCAGTACACCACAGGCATAGCAGCTATCCCTGCAATCCTCCAGGGTTTCGCTGGCCTGGCTGCGGAGCAAATCCTGGACGATAAAATTCTTGCGAACGGTGGTGCTGATATGGTCCCAAGGGAGTTTTTCGGACACTTCACGCTTCCGGAGGGTGTAAAAATCAGGATCGAGGCCCACAAATGAAAAAGCGTCCAGCCAGGCCTGATAGTTGAACTGCTCTTTCCAGGCATCGAATTTCGCGCCGCGCAGCCAGGCCTGGTAAATTACCTCGGCCAAGCGCCTGTCGCCGCGTGAAAGCCAGGCTTCCGTCATTGATTCATCCGGATCGGTCCAGGTTAGCTTGAGTCCTTTGCCGCGCAATTTGCTCTTAAGCAGTTCCTGTTTGGCAAGAATGTTGTCTTTCGTATCGCAGGGCGTCCATTGGAATGGTGTGTGGGGTTTGGGTACAAACGTGCTAACCCCAGCGTGCAGTTTGGCGCGGCGCCCGATCACATTGCGACCTTCTTGTAACACCGCCTTACATAGATCGACAATTGCCTGCACGTCTTCTAAAGTTTCTGAAGGGTGACCGATCATGAAATACATCTTGATGGTCGGCCAACCGCGAGAGTAGATCTCACGTGCGGTTTCGAGCACCTGCGGAGTGCTAACCGGTTTATTAATGATTTTTCGCATTTTCTCGGTAGCAGCTTCCGGGGCCAGGGTGAAGCCGCTGCGGCGTTCATCCATGATGGCATCCATCAAATCTACGGAAACCGTCTCGATGCGCAGTGAGGGAAGAGAGATGGATAGGTGGCGACCGAGGAAGCGCTGGCTGATTTCCTTGACCAATTCGAGAATATGCGTGTAGTCAGAAGAAGAAAGGGAGAGCAGGCCGATCTCCTCGAAGCCGGTGTTCGCCACACCTTCCTCGATGGCATTGACGATCTCCTCAACAGAACGCTCACGCACAGGACGAGTGACCATACCGGCATGGCAGAAGCGGCAGCCACGGGTGCAGCCGCGCATGATCTCAATCGGGATGCGGTTGTGGACAGTATCGATGAATGGCACTATCAGGCGAGTGGGTGGAGGCGGAAGTTCGGGGACGATGCGTTTTACGACTGGTAGCGGTGCGGAGTGTTCAAGGCTTTGTATATTTGCAAGAGTCCCGTCTGCATTGTATTCGGTCTCGTAAAATGACGGCACATATACACCCTGGATAGCGGAGAGGGCCCTCAGAAGATCAAAACGAGCTGTCTCCGTCGCTTTCCAAGTCTGGTAAGCATCGACAATTTCGTTGATCACCTCTTCTCCCTCTCCGATGACAAAAGCATCGATAAAGGGATGCATCGGCTCTGGATTAAAAGTGGCATGACCACCGGCGATGATTAATGGGTCTGAGTCACTTCGCTGAGCACTGAATAACGGGATCCCCCCCAAATCGAGCACATTGAGGGTGTTTGTATATAGTGTTTCATAGGGTAGAGATATGCCAAGAATATCGAAATCAGCGAGCGGATGTTTGCTCTCTAAAGAGTAAAGGGGTATATCTGCCTCGCGGAGAGCCGCTTCCATATCCGTCCAGGGAGCAAAAACGCGTTCTGCTAAGGTGTCCGGTCGCTGGTTCAAGATGTCATAAAGGATGGCTAAGCCCAAATTGGACATACCCAAGTCATAAATATCCGGGAAAACCAAAGCTACCCTGGTATTGATCTGCGACCAGTCTTTAACCACCTGGTTCAGTTCCCCTCCGGTGTAGCGTCCAGGTTTGCGGACAGTTGGCAGGATGCGTTCGAGGCGTGATTGAATTTTTGAGGGTGTAGATACCATTAAATACCTCTTATTAGAAGTGAATATTGAACTAATTTGGTGATTATAACCTACATTGAGTCATAAGAAAATAAGTCAACGATTAGGAGTAAGACCGGTAAAAAAATAATTATAGCAGGTAGGAATTTTGAAGGATGGATGTCAAGGGCGAGGATTTTAATTCATCATTGCGTGTAGATAATTCCAGGGAGTAGATCACCAAGATTTACCTGCCACTTTCTGGCAAAATTCAGGTAGATGAAAAGGCAAACTTTAAATTCAAAAGCCGCCCCCATTTGGAATTTCGGGAGGCAGCTGTGTCTTAAATATGTGATTTATTCAAATACCCAGGGGTCGATGGCACGCTTCCAGAGTACGAGCTCTTGGTCTGTGAACCAAAGGGAAACTTCGGCCTGGCCGTTTTCAACGGAATCGGAGGCGTGAGTCAGGTTGCGACCGACTTCAAGGGCGAAATCGTGGCGCACCGATCCTGGTGCCGCCTCGGTTGGCCGGGTAGCTCCCATTGTCTGGCGGACTGCCGCGATGGCATTTGGGCCTTCCCAGGCTATAGCCATAACTGGTGCAGAAGTGATATAAGCGATCAATCCATCATAAAATGGTTTTCCTTGATGGATGGCATAATGGGTCTCTGCCAATTCTGGGCTGACCTGTAAGAATTTTGCACCGACCAGACGTAAACCGCGCCGTTCGAGCCGGGCGATTACCTCTCCTATCAGGCCGCGCTGCACCCCATCCGGTTTGATTAAGACTAGTGTACGTTCCAAGTGTTTTCTCCTGGATTATTAGATTAAATCTTCAGCCCGATTATAGGCATCTAGGGCTTCTTGCAGCATGTTTGCGTGCATATAGGCATCACCCAAAGACTGGTAAAGTGCCGCGTCTTGGGGGTATTTTCCCAGGGCTTCTTGTAAATCCCGGATGATCTCATCGAGATGTTCGTCGCGATTAATTAGCTGGGCATACTGGTCAACGGCGGTATCAATCTCTCCGCGGTTAACACTGTTCCAGGCTTCTTGAAGTTCTGGGTGCGTTGATATTGATGGTGCGGCTTCTGCGACAACCTCAACAGTGAGGTAATCATGGAGATCTGCGACCATTTCTGAGGTGAGACCAGGCACTTTTTCAAGGTCATCCAGCTCCTTGAATGGCCCAGACTCGGCTCGGTAATTGACGATTCTTTGCGCGTGGATGAAGCCAATGCCGGGGAATTTTTCGAGCTGGGCGAGGGAGGCAGCATTTAAGTCAATTTTCACGTCTGATGGGACCTCGATGACGTCCGGCTCAATTTCTTCTTCAGTCAGCATTGTTGGAGTCCATTCTGCTGGGACATCAACCTCCGCTTCTTCTTCTGCAAGACCGCTAAGCCACTCGGGGATATCCTCTGGCGGTTGTTCGAGATCTTCCTCCTGGACTAAATCCTTTTCTGCGGGGGAAACAATCTCTTCGTCGAATTCAAGTTCATCTTCACCTTCACCCATCCGGGGAACGACTTCAGGATCCGGTTCGAGCACCTCAGCAGTTGCTTTGACGATTTCCTGTTCAACATCTTCGAGAGGTGTAACTTCTTCATCCGCAGGTTCCCCGGTAATTTCTGGTTCTTCGGTGATCTCTGGTACCCACCCAGAGGGGTCTGCAGCTGCAACGGTTCCGACCTTATCATCCTCCGCCTCTGCTTCTTCGAGTACCTCATCCTCCAAGGCAGCTTCTTGAACCCACTCAGGGGGTTCTTCCAGGCGTTCTTCTGGTGGAGTCAGTAGTTCATCCTCAGCTGCACCTTGCTTTGCAGCCAAGCTTTCGAGCCAGGCCATTGCCGCATCTCCATCCTCTGCGGTTAATGATTCAACTTCAGAGCGGGTTGGAGCCTCTGTCTCTTCAGTGACTGAAGGCATATCAAAGTCTGAAATCTCAGGTTCCACAGGAATCTCACCCTCGGCTTCTTCGCGGGGTTCCACTTTATCTGCAACTACGACGGGTTGGGTATCCCCGTCCAACAGCACCTCTCCAGCAACCGCTCCAACCGCAGCGAGCTCTGGATGTTCGGTGATACCTTCGACCGGTTCAATGGCAATCTGTTCACCCTCTTCAACTGCAGTCACTTCCTCGGTCTCAATCTTTCCGCTGAGACGTTCATCCTCCAGCTGCTCTGAAACGACATCATCTGTGAGCGCTGCAGCAGCCACTACTTCTTCCGTTTCAATCCTTGCTGTAATGGCATCCTCTTCAACCTGCTCTGGGATAATCTCATCTTCAATTTCCGCTCCTACAGGGAGCGGTTCCTCAGCTGGTTCTGAAAGGATCTCGCCGATATCTTCAACAGCCGATATTTCTTCTGTCTCCATGGCAGTCATCAACCAGGATGGCACGTCTGCCCCAGTTAATTCCGTGAAATCTGAATCGAATTCGAGTGCCTTCAGGTTTTCCGCTTCACCTGCGGCAGCTAACTCCGCTTCATGCTCCTGCTCCATCTTGAGCAACCATTCGGGAATCTTGGCTTGCACGATGTCAATCTCTTCATCGTCAAGGGCGACATTCTGCATGGCTAGGTCTGGTACTCCTTCAGGAGATACTTTCGACAACCAATCTGGAATTGTTTCGGGGAATTCAGATTCTATCGCTTTATCCTCAACGGTCATACCTGAGACAATATCAGGACCACCTTCGATATCAGTTTCCGGAACCGCTGCAGGACTGATTGATTCTTCACTCTCAGTAGGTTCCTCTTGAAGATCAGGCTGCTCAGGAGGGGTGGGGAGATCCTCACCCAAATCCTGCAACCAATCAGGGATATCTGGATCAGTCTCCGGAAGGCTTCCTTCATGCGCTAACTCAGATTCAAGCTCCTCCTCTCCCAGTTGATCAGAGTCAGGGTGCATTTCTGCTGGTGCATCAGGCTCTTGATCTTCTTCTCCATCTTTACTGGCTCTCAAAACTGCTCCGGCAATTGCGGCACCGGCCACAACTCCAGCTTCTCCGATAGCAGCCTCTTCGATCGGTATACCGGATTCATCTGGTTCACCCTCAACCACGGATTCCTCTTCTTCAGATTCTTCTTCTCCAATATCTGTGATCGGGGTGATTTCCTCCTCGGATTCCTGACCATCTGCCTTTGATTCCTGATCATCAGCAGATAAGACGGCAGCAACTCCTGCAACAGCTGCCACTTCGGTGAGGGGAATGTTTTCTTCAGGCGATTCTTCCATTGCATCGCGCAGCCAATCTGGTGTATCACTTTCAACAGGTTCTTCTGCTTTGCTCATCCATTCCGGTAGCTGCTCAGCTTCAGCGTCTGATGGCGGTTCTTCGAATGGGATAACTGGAGCAGTATCCTGCGCCTCGGATGGCTGCTCTACTTGGGTATCAGTGATTTCTGGCTGATCTACTTCGTTTATCCATTCTGGAATTGGTTCAGCTTCCGTTGCTTCGGGGGGAACCAGTTCGCTTTCGTCTTCTGCAGGCGGCACGGGCTCAGACTCGAGGCCGTCCTCAGGCTCAATGCCTGGTATTGGTGCATCATCTGCCGCTTGCTCCCCAAGCCATTCAGGAGTCTGCTTTTCAATCTCCATTTCTTCATCGAGAGTAACACCCAATGAAGTTGCCCACTCCGGTTGAGTAGATTGAAGTGCTTCAAGGTCTTCATCAGAATAATCTAGACGCTGGATGGTGACTGCTCCATCTGGTACTTGATCGACAGTTAATGCAACCGGAGATAAATGAGCGTAATAAGGATCGAGTTCAGCAAGACGTTCTTTATATTCTTGTGCTCGTTCAGCACGTTCCGTATTGGGTAGAATTTCTGCCAAAAGTCGATTGGCTACCAGACAATAAGGTAATTTACTGATCAGCGAATTGCAGGTTTCGATCGCCTCCATCCGAGCACCAGTCTGGGCATACATCTCAGCCAGGACAACTTGAAGATCGGGGCGTTGCGGATCTTTGCTCAGCGCAGTGCGTAGCTCTGCAATAGCTTGAGTGAACAAGTTACTCTTGGCTGACATACGTGCTAATGCACCGCGGGTGAGTTGGATCTTCTGCGGGGTTAAGCCATCTCGAAGTCCATACAGGCGGCGAAGTTCTACCTGAACAGCGGCATTAGAGGGTTGGACTTCAAACGATCGCTCCATATGCCAAATGGCTGCATCAAGATTACTCTCGTCTTCTCGGATAATACTCATACCCAAGTGAGCGATGAAATCATCTGGAACACTGGATAAAACGCGATGAAATACATCTGAGGCATCGCCGAAGCGTTGAGCTTCTAATAAGGCTTTACCCATTAATCGGTAAGTGTCTATATTCTTCGAGTAACTTTCGAGGATATTTCGGCAATGAGCGAAGGCTTCGTCGATCTGATTGCTATCGATTATTGCTTCTATATCGCGATTATAGGCACGTAAAGATATACGAGCCATATACTCACCCCTTTCCAAGGTACTTAAACGTGATAATTAATCTCCAGTCGAAGGGTTGGCATCGATCTCCTTAAGGCTGGGGGCTGGTTTCTTGCTCTGAATAATGGCCCAAATCAAAGCGGCGACAGCAAGAATTACAATCAACCAACCCGAGAATCCCAAACTCTTATATGCCACAACAATTGGCGCTATGATCAGTGCCACCAAATTGGCCACTTTGATCATCGGGTTTAAGGCAGGTCCAGCGGTATCTTTGAAAGGGTCACCAACCGTATCACCGACCACGCCGGCTTTATGCCGCTCAGAACCCTTACCGAGATTTTTTTCTGGATCTGCGGGTTCATCCTCGATAAGTTTCTTAGCGTTGTCCCAAGCACCGCCAGAGTTATTGAGGAAAACGGCCAGGAGCTGTCCTGATAGGATAATACCAGCTAAGAATCCTCCCAGCGCTTCCACCTGGAAGACGAGTCCGACAATAATCGGTGAAAGAACGCCAATCAGGGCCAGTGGGATCAATTCTTTCTGTGCTGCGCTGGTGGCTACCTCGATTGGACGCGAGTAATCTGGCTCTACTTTACCCTCCAAAACTCCCAGTTTGAACTGCCGCCGGACCTCCAATATAATCAAGGAGGCTGCCCGGCTGACTGCCAGGATAGCGAAGGAGGAGAAGAGCCAGGGCACTATTCCGCCGATTAACATGCCGACAAATACTATAGGCATTGATACCCGGATACCGTCTGCTAAAGCGGTTGGATCGACTCGGCTGACATCAGTGATAAATGAGCCAAATAACGCCACTGAGGCGATCACCGCTGAACCAATAGCAATACCTTTGGTGATCGCCTTGGTTGTGTTTCCAACGGCATCAAGATCAGCCATAATCTTCTTGGCCTTGTTTGTTTCCTCGTCGTCTTTATCATGCCAGGCCATCTCGCCAATCCCATTGGCATTGTCGGCGATTGGCCCAAACGAGTCCATGGCAACGTTGTTTCCAGTTAATGTCAACATTCCGATTCCAGTCATAGCGACACCATACAAGATAAAGATAAAGTCGAGCATAGGATCCGTTGAGATGCCGCCGAATATTAGGATCGATGCAAAAATTGTGCCAGCTAAGAGCAACACCGACCAGGCGGAGGATTCGAAACCAGTTGATATTCCGGACAGAATCAAGGTGGCAGTTCCTGTGTCAGCAGATTTCTTGATTTCTTGGACAGGTTTAGCATGGGTTCCTGTGAAGTAATCCGTCAATCTGTCAATTAATATTGCGAGAATGACACCTACTGTAGCCGCCAGGAAAGGTCGCCACCAGCCACCCGGCACATCTTGCATGTAGAACACCGAGATGATACCGAATAATACGACGGAGATGGAAGCGGAGGTGAGGAAGCCGGTAAATATAGCCCGCATGGCATCTCCACTCTTGTCACCACTGCTACGCACATTGTATGTGCCTACGATGGATGCGATAACGCCAACACCGCGTACCAGCAGTGGGAAAATGATCCATTCCACGTGGCCAGTCATACTGAACAAAGCGACTCCCAAGATCAAACTGGAGACGATGGTAACCTCGTACGATTCAAAAATATCAGCTGCCATTCCCGCGCAGTCTCCGACATTGTCGCCGACCAGATCGGCGATCACAGCTGGATTGCGAGGATCATCCTCAGTAAGCCCATATTCAACTTTTCCGACCAGATCAGCACCAACGTCCGCAGCTTTGGTGAAGATACCTCCTCCCACTCGCATGAAGAGAGCTAATAATGTTCCCCCAAAACCAAAGCCAAGTAAGGCATCCGGGGCCGCAACCCCAAAAATCATGAAGATCACCGTACCTCCGAAAAGACCCAACCCATCGGTGAGCATGCCGGTGATCGTCCCAGAACGATAAGCGATGCGCAATGAGTCACCAAATGAATACCTGGCTGCAGAGGCCACGCGCACATTACCTTGAACAGCCATGCGCATACCGATCTGTCCGACTGCCAGGGAAAATCCTGCTCCCAAGACAAAAGCGAACGCTCGCCCAAACCCAATATATGTCCTGATTTGCTGGGTCTCAGGAACGGTGAGGGTTTCGACACATTGTTCGGCCAATTCTGCAGGAACTTTTTTGATTGCCATACAATACCATACAGATGCCTCCGATGTCGGTGGGACGATATAAATCGAAGCGAACAGGACGATTGTCAGAATGAGGATCAGGGGCAATATGGTCACTAACTGGCGCCGAAGATAAGCGTTGGCACCTTCCCGGATGGCATTCCAAACATCCTGCATCTCGCGTGTCCCTTTGTCTTCCCTTAAAACTTGGTAGCGCAAAAAAACTGCGTACAACAAACCCAGGATGGCAATCCCCAGGACACTCCAGATAGCTATTCGCTCAAAGGTATCAAGTCCGTACATATTGTTTCTTCCTCCAGGTTGAAATTTGGTGATTGGACAGGAAATATTATGTCAAAGGATTTTGGGATCAACTTGGATGCGCTCTCTGCCCTTGCAGTTGCAGGGTCGTTGAAAACAAAGTCTCTTCGACATCGATTTTTGTAAATTAATTACGACTGCATAATTATTTGGATTTAGTTCACCAGTGCTGAGGTACTGGTAAACTGGTCAGATTGTACAGGGGGGATGCGAATGTGTCAAGAACTACAATCAGAACTACAATCAGATTAGGGTTTGATTAGAACCGAAATAAGTGCTTGACTTGGGTATTTTTTTTGTTGTATAGTGTATCCGGGTAATGGAAGCAAGGAATCCCATATCGGCGGAATCAAAACACCATCGCCGCTAAGGAATTGATCAAATCCTATACAAGCACTGGCGATTTGAAATATTCGCTGTGCTTTTTAATTTGTTGCTCTGAAGAGCGCATGATTATTAATTGGTTGAGGAATTGGGTAAAGGTCTCGGTGACCGGAGGGTTGCGGAAAATATAAAAATTAAGACGGCAATCGTAGGGTCTCGGGAGAATCTAAACAGATTTTACGCTGGAAATCAGTTGATAGGTTTGATAATCCCAGTGATTTCTTGGGAGCTAACCATTCCTCAAGATATGTGAGCAGAGAAATTAGCGTATGTCAAATTTAGAATCATGATTAATTAGTTAGCAAATTCGAATTGGGTATTGATTTTGGTTAGGAAATGTTGTATTCTGGATAGTAAATTCAGAGAAATATTATCCCAGTTTTTCAAGGTTTTGGAGAGCAAATGATAGATGAGGAACTGTTAAGTTCTATAGAAGAACAAGAAGATCGTCATAATGCGGTTGCCAAGTTGATTGAACTTGGCAGGAAAAAAACTTTTGTCACTTATGATGATATTCTGAAATTATTTCCGGAAGCGGAGCAAGATGTTGACCAGTTAGAAGAAGCGTTTTCTGCACTGGTGAGTGCTGGCATTCCCTATATTGAAGATCCTGGTGTCGCAGGTCCAACCGAGCAAGAACTTACTGAAGAGGAAGAGGGTGATGAAGAAACTGCCCAGATTGGAACGCCAGAGGATAATTATTTGGCGAACATCGATACAGATGACACGATAGGATTATATTTAAAGGAAGTTGGTCGCGTGCCACTGCTAACTAAAGTTCAAGAGGTTGAGCTGGCGCAGCGAATCGAACGTGGACGCCTGGCACGCGAAGAACTAGCCAGAGGCAATGTTACGCCTTATCGAAGGCAGGAATTACAGATGCTGATCGAAGATGGCTGGGCTGCACGTGAACATTTGATTACAGCAAATTCCCGTTTGGTGATCAGTGTGGCGAAGAAGTATATGGGACGGGGGGTGCCTTTCCTGGATTTAATTCAGGAAGGGAACATTGGTCTGATTCGAGCAGCCAAGAAATTTGATTACCGGCGCGGACATAAGTTCAGCACCTATGCCACCTGGTGGATCAGACAAGCGGTGACTCGAGCGATCGCTGATCAAGGGCGTACGATTCGTGTACCGGTGCACATGGGCGATCAGATTAATAAATTGCTGAGGGTGCAGCACCAGTTGACTCAGAGGCTGGGAAGAGATCCATCCGTGGAAGAATTGGCAGTTGCGCTGGAAGTGACACCTCAAAAAGTGGAGAATATGATCCAGGTGGCGAGGCGACCGCTCTCTCTTGAGACACCGACTGACGATGAGGAAGACTCAGTATTGGGTGATTTCATCCAGGATGATGAATTTCCTGCTCCAGATGACACGGCAACCTATAACCTCCTGCGTGAACATCTTGATAGTGTGCTGGACGGATTACCTCCCAGGGAGGTACGTATTCTGCAGCTGCGCTATGGGCTGCTTGATGGGCAAGCATATACTTTGGAAGAAGTTGGCAGGAAAATGGGGGTCACACGAGAGCGTGTCAGGCAGATAGAAGCCCAGGCGCTTAGCAGACTAAGGCATCCAGCTATCCGGCGTAAATTGCGCGAGTATCTGGGATAATCGAGAAGGCAATCTCCCGTGGGAAAAAATCCTGCGGGAGTTTTTGATTCCCCAAACGCAACCAAGGCTTGCGAATATGGAGACGAAGGGTATCAACGGGACTGAATAACGCTGCCAAGCCAACGGGATCATAAAGATAATACCCATTATCATCGCCAGGAAAGAAAGCAGGAATAGGATCAGGATCCTCCGTTGGTTGAAGTCCCCGGAAGATGAGACACGAAATGCTGCAATCATGCCCAGCAAGGTTAAACCAAGGGTAATCCCAGCAGAGAGTGAATTTCGCCAGAAGTTGTTGCCGGGTGTACTCAGATATTCAAATTCCGCCTTGGAGGTTTGGATACGATAGTTCCCCACTTCAGAGAAAATCGGTGGTGCAATGAATAACTGTACCAGGGTAACTGCTGCCCGTTCGGCTGGAGTCTCGAGCACTTGAGCGGGGGAAATCCTTTTGATATCTGCCAGCTGTCGATTGAGTAGATTCTGACGTTGATTTAAAGCCTCCTTAGTGGCCGCGATTGGGTTACGCCAAATAACTGGATTAAGCACTGCAGTCAGCAGCATGAATCCAATCAAGTATCCGCTCAGATTAATAAGGGTTCTGGAAAACTTTCTGGTAGTTGAATTCGGGAGCCAACAGACTGCAACGAGCCCGATGGGTAGCAGAAGGATAGCAGAATGCTTTGCATTGAAGGCAACAGCAACCGCTAATCCAACCAATAATGTGTGTTTACTCACTTTGGTGAAGGCATACAAGGTCAGAATCACACCAAACATCAGCACACCCTCTGCCATGGCACGCCTTGTGTGTAACAGTAACAAAGGATGTAAGCTGAACAGCAAGATCACGGTAATACCCATCAAACGTCCACCTAATTTCAATCCAATCTGGTAGAGCAATAGTAGGCATAATGGAAACAGACTGGCTATCACCAAGCGTTCGATGTGAAGCATGCGAGCATTGGGTAAAGCTCCTGAACTCTGGTTGGCCTCCCAAGAGGCAGACCAATCCCAATCTACTGCAGGTGCAGGCAATCCAGTCAATGCCCGACCTAGACCCAAGAGATAACGGGTAAGTGGGGCATCGATCAATCGATAGCGAAAAATGTCGGTTAGTGGATATTCAGCGTCCCAGACCATGGAAAACGGGTTATTAACCATGCTCTCAAAATCTGCGCTCATAAAAATATAGGTGCTTTCATCCGGGTGAAAGGGTATCTTGATCACACCCGAAATGTAAAATACACTCAATACTATGAGCAGCAGGATGAACAACCAATGAGAACGAATCGCAGTATGCATAATTAACAGAAATGTAATTCCGCCAACTGTGGATAAAGACTACAATACAAATGAAATTATATGCCAAGCAATCCGAAAGGTGATTGACAAATCTGTTATGCGAAATAAGATGAAAATCCCCAGGGGATGGATAATTGGCCTGGCAGGAGCAGTATTCGTCGCTATATTGCTCAAAGTTGGATTGCTCCTGGCAGGTGTTGTGCCATTTAATGCCGATGAATCGATTGTGGCTTTGATGGCGCGGCACATACTGGAAGGGGAACGCCCAGTATTCTTCTATGGCCAGGCGTATATGGGCAGTCTGGACTCATACCTGGTCTCAGGAATGTTCAAGGTTATCGGAAACCAGGTCTGGGGTGTAAGACTCGTCCAAATTGGGCTTTATTCGCTGACCATCATAACTACTGCCTTATTAGGGAAGCAGCTGACTGGAAATTGGAAAGTCGGCGTCCTGGCCGCCTGGTTCTTAGCGTTACCCAATATAAGCACAACGCTGTACACGACTGTCTCAATGGGCGGTTATGGAGAAATGCTGTTGATTGGCAACTTAATCTTATTAACCACGATTAAGATAGTAAAGGACCTATCTATCAACCAAGAAAAGATATCCTTCATCCCGTGGTTTGGATTGGGGTTTTTGAGCGGATTTGGTCTGTGGGTGTTTGGTTTGACTTTGGTTTACAGCATCCCTGCTTTCATCTACCTAATCTGGCATTGTGCCCATTATGAACCGATTTCTCGGTTGAGTAAATCCCTTTTACCATGGCGAAGAAATGCGCAATTCAATCCAAATGGCTTCGAGAAGACGGAGACAATCTACCAGTCGAGAATTTGGGGCGCTGTACTGGTTGGCGGAGTATTTGGAGCAATCCCGTGGTGGGCTTACGCTCAACAGGCCGGTTTATCAAACCTGTTTCTTGAATTGAGTGGGAGTGCCATTGCGGGAGTTGAGTCATTGGATTTGATGGGACAAATTCTCCGGCATGTACTTAATTTGGGGTTATTCGGGACGACAGTTATGCTCGGATTACGTCCCCCTTGGGAAATCCGCTGGTTAGCTCTACCCCTGGCTCCCTTTGTGTTAATATTTTGGATTGGTGTGATCGTCTATACTGTAAAAAAGACAAAAAGGGATTTACAGCTCAATCCACGAGATACGGATTATTCCCACTCGCCACTATTAAGTGGAGTAGTCTTGATTTTTGTTATTGGTTTCATCCTATCGTCGTTTGGTGCGGATCCCTCTGGACGGTATTTCCTGCCTGTCGGAGTGGTTATGGCAATATTCGCGGCGCAAGCAGTATGGCAATGGCATGCAAGATGGGGAAGGTATGTTTGGATCGCGGTCGGGGTAGTATTAACCTTTCATCTCTGGGGCACAATTCAGGTGGCGCGCAACTATCCGCCTGGAGTGACCACTCAGTTTGATGCGGTCACACAAATAGACCACCAATACGATCGGGATCTGATCGAATTTTTACGATATCAAGGAGAAAATTTCGGTTATACGAATTACTGGGTTGCTTATCCGTTAGCCTTTCTTTCCGATGAAGACTTGGTTTACGTCCCCAAGCTTCCATATCACCAAGATTTGCGTTATACCAGCCGGGATAACCGCTACCATCCATACGATCAACTTGTAAATCAATCAGATCGCACGGCATATATCACAACAGATAATCCACTTCTTGACGAACAGCTGCGCAAAGGATTTTCAGAACTCGGCGTTCGATGGAAGGAAATCACAATTGGGGATTATCATGTGTATTACCAACTTTCACGGAGGGTAAATCCAGAAGAAATTGGCTTGAGAGGGGGTGAAGGATGACAGCTCAAGCTGGAAATCTGTCTCATAGGTTGAAACAGATACCTTGGGGCAATATACTTATGCCTCGCCTCGAAGATATCTTGTTCCTGGCAATTTTCTTGGCGGTGATTGGATTAGGTCCGCGATTGCTGAACATGGATGGGGACCTTGGGCGGCATCTAACGATCGGAAATTACATACTGGATAATCTCACGATCCCGACCAGAGATATCTTCTCACACACAATGACGGGTTTACCTCTCACTCCTCATGAGTGGTTGGCACAAGTGGTTTTTGCAGTTTCCTATCGGGTGGGTGGGTTGGATGGAGTAGTGGTTTTTTGTGCACTGCTGATCGCATCTACGTTTACCCTGGTCTTCCGGCAATGTATGGCACAGAGCAAGCTGCTGCTGATTTCGCTGGCATTGACGATATTGGGAGCTGCAGCTGCAAGCATCCACTGGTTGGCCCGCCCTCATTTGTTCACCTTGCTTATTACTGTGTTGTGGATTGGGGAATTGGAAAGATGGAGGTTGACTGGTCGCTGGCGCTGGTGGGTGTTACCTTTATTGATGCTAGTGTGGGTAAATTTCCATGGAGCTTTTTTTGTCGGAATACTGATTTGGGGAATATACCTGATTGACAATTTGCTATCAAATAGGCGATTCAGTAGTAAGCATGAACGTCGATTTTCGAATGTTGATGTGAATACGATTAACAAAATGCAGCCCCGGATACTGGTTCTTACAGGGTTCTTTGTTCTGTTAATAACTTTGGTTAATCCGGTGGGAGGGCGGATATGGGAAACGACATTCGGATTCTTGCAAAGCCGGTATTTGGTCGGCCACACTGTAGAGTATTTCCCACCTGATTTTCAACAAATCAGCTCTTGGCCATTTTTGGTGATGATGGCCTTATCCATTTTGTTGGCCAGTCTCAACCGCAAGCGAACCACAATTACCGCTGCCTTGCTTATTACATCCTGGACTATCTTTGGATTGATCAGTGCACGCAATATTGCTATTTATGCAGTCATCGCAGCACCGATTTTGGCAGGGACTGGCTCATCTTTTCTGCGTGATAATAAGGGTTTCGAGCGTGTTGCCAGTTTTGATGCAAGGCTACGTGCAGTAGACAGTAATCTGTTCGGATATCTCTGGCCGCTGGTAAGCATCCTATTGATATCCGGGATATTGTATAACGGTGCTAACATAGATTTCACTGGTACTGGCAACCGATTTTCGGAGAATGTGTTTCCGGTAGAGGCGGTCGATTGGGTTTCCGAACAACCAGAAATGGGTCCTGTGTTCAACTACTTTCCATGGGGTGGCTATTTACTTTACCGCGGTTGGCCGCAGCAGCAAGTTTTTATAGATGGCCAGACTGATTTTTATGGCGAATCCTTAACCCGCCAATATGAAACGGTCATCACACTGGGTGCAGGTTGGAAAGGAATCTTGGATAAATACCACATCCGTTGGGTGATGATGCCCGTTGATGCTCAGCTCATCGAATCCTTGGAGGGACTTCCTGGCTGGAAGATGGAATACCAGGATGAAATCGCGGCAATTTACTATTTTGACCATTGATGCTGGCACCAAGTAAAAAAAATGAAGACAAAATTATTAGGAGATTCTCGCTTGTTAATTATATTAATACATTTCCATAAGGACGATTCGTCAATCCTACTAGATTAGGGAATTCATCTGAGAGAGGCTCACCCCGTAACGCTTAGCGGGGAACGACAAAAATTTATGATTTCATTCTTCAATCGTTTCTGGTACTTATCAGCTATCCTGATCATCGGGGTATTAGTGCTGGTCACCTGGGCAAATTATGATTTCGCACAGCAGAACACAGGTGGGAATGACTTTCTGGTGCATTGGGTGGGAACACGCGCCCTATTCGTTGATGGTTTAAGCCCGTACAGCGATGCCGTCGCTGAACGAATTCAGACTCTGGCTTACGGTCGCCCTGCACTCCCGGGGGAGCACGAGTTAAGAGTTGCTTATCCTATGTATTCAGCGCTAGTTTTTTTACCATTCGCCTTGATCAGTGATTATGAGCTGGCAAGAGCATTGTGGATGACCACACTTGAAGCTGCCTTGATTGGATTGGCGTTCTTGAGTTTGAAACTGACACGCTGGAAAATGAGTATCTGGTTGTTACCGTTTCTCTTGATATTTTCAATATTTTGGTATCACAGTCTGAGACCGTTGGTCAATGGGAATGCGGTAATCCTGGTTGCATTAGCCCTGGTAGCTGCCTTCGCGGCTTTGAAAACGGGAAGAGATGAGTTAGCAGGTGTGCTATTAGCCTTCAGCACGATAAAACCCCACCTGGTCATTTTACCGATTATTTTTATCTTGATCTGGACCATCTCCTTTGGAAGATGGCGGACATTAGGCTGGATGCTCATTTCGCTGGTGCTGCTCTCGATTAGTGCGGCATTATTCGTGCCTGATTGGCCACTACAGAATCTAAGAGAGATATTGGCTTACTCCAGCTACAATCCACCAGGGACTCCAGGGGCAGCATTCGAAACATGGCTGCCGGCCGCCGGACGCCGGTTGGGCTGGGCATTAAGCGCTCTGATGGGTCTAATTCTGGTCACAGAATGGGTATCCGTGAGACGGAGAGAATTCCGCTGGTTTTTATGGGTTGGTTGTTTGACGCTGGTTATCAGCCAGTGGATTGGCATTCAAACCGATCCAGGGAATTTTATCCTGCTCTTCTTTCCACTGGTTCTTGTATTTTCAATATGGGTGGAGCGATGGGGTAGAGCTGGTTCAGTGTTGACCTCGATTACCTTGTTCCTGCTTTTCATTGTGCCCTGGGTGATTTTCCTTCAAACAGTAACGTATGGCAACCAGCCATTGCAACACCCTATCCTGTTCTTCCCACTGCCTTTGTTTTTGCTGATCACTTTATATTGGGTGCGGTGGTGGGCGATCAAACCCAGGCGATTGTTGGTAGAGGAGTTGCGTGCTTATGAGGATCAAACCTAGTAAGAACAAAAATTTTAGTTTGAGAAGCAGGATGGCGATTCTTATGTAATCTGGGGGTTTGACCAGGAAATCGCATTTTATGAGAACTCGAAACTACGCTGGGTTATTCACGATTGGGGTGATTATCTTTCTGGGGATAGCGACTCAAGAATCAGTCCCAGGGTACATGGATGCTGATTATTATTACGCTAATGGGTTGCGTATAGCCACGACTGGACATTGGAATGAACCATTTCTATGGAATTATCTGGATGAACCAGAAGGATTACCACATCCAGCATTCACTTACTGGATGCCCATGGCTGGCATTGTCTCCGCAATGGGGATTATCCTGACCGGAGTAAACAATTTCTGGGGGGCAAAGCTTGGTTTTGTGTTGATCGCGAGCTTTCTGGCTCCATTAACAGCGTATCTGGCATTCTCGATTACACCCAAGCGCTGGGCTGCATTGCTGGCAGGCGCATTAGCCCTATTCTCTGGATTCTATTTCGCTTATCTACCAACGACCGATACTTTCGGTATTTATATGATCTTGGGCATTGTCTTCTTCTTGCTGGTGATGAAGCTGCAGAAGGATGCAAACAAAGTCGATCTTAAATTCAATTCTGGTCAAAAGATCAAAAAGGAATACAAAATCGGTTCTCTCACTTCCCCGCCGTGGATTTATTTATTAGTGGGGCTGATCGTTGGTTTGATGTATCTGACTCGTGCAGATGGGGTAATTTGGTTAGGGATGGCACTATTAGCAATTTTTCTGCAGGGATACGATCGACAAAAAAATGGTAACCGGCGAGGTGAAAATATTGGGTTTCGTTACTTTTTATGGTTCCCACTTATTTTAGCTTTTGGAGCTTTTCTAATTACTATCAGCCCTTGGATATTGAGAAATTTATTTAATTTTGGATCGATATTTGCGCCTGGATCGGGAAGAGCGATTTGGTTGACCGCATATGATGAATTGTATGCCTTTCCGGCTTCCCAATTGACCTTCGAAAGATGGCTGAGTTCAGGGATCGTCGAAATATTAAGAGTTAGAGTTTGGGCTATAGGTTTAAATACCTTGACTGCGATTGCAGTACAGGGGAGTATCTTCTTGGCACCCTTGATTGTGGCCGGAATGTGGTCAAAGAGAAAAGACTGGCGAATATGTGTCGGTGCAAGTGGATGGTTAGTGAGCTACTTGGCAATGACACTTATATTCCCCTTCCAGGGTGCACGAGGTGGTTTTTTTCACGCTGGTGCTGGTTTTCAACCACTTTTTTGGGCGCTTGTGCCGGCTGGGTTGCTGGTTTTCATCAACTGGGTATCCAGGTTTAGGAATTGGGAAGTAAAGCGGGCATTAAAATTATTTGCCGGAGGCGTTGTCGGATTAGCAATTATCATGACTGTTTTTGTAACCTGGCAACGGGTAATAGGTGATCATCGCTCAGCTCCTACCTGGGGAATAAAAGAACTTGCTTACCAGGAAGTTGAGGTATATTTGGATGACTTGGATGTGCCATCTGAAGTTGTTGTGATGGTGAATAATCCCCCGGGATATTATGCAATGACTGGTCGACAGGCGATAGTCATC
>SDBV01004575.1_pt1 | contig 19816 bp, 31 predicted proteins | sample 2277081 | NCBI WGS metagenome assembly SDBV01 (sample SAMN10402039, study PRJNA504765) | marine sediment metagenome | isolation source: marine sediment core GS10_PC15, 223 cmbsf | place: Arctic Ocean: Southern Knipovich Ridge | collected 2010
ATTATATTTTGATACTAATGTTATATTAGTATCAAAATATTTCTTTTTTATTGTTTTTATAACAGATGATACTGGTAAAAGTTCTGTTATATTACCAAGATGAATTATTACTATTTTCAATTACTCTCCTTCTATTTGTTCCATTAATTCTGACATAGTATTTACAGATACTCCACCTCCTATTTTAGTTCTTCCACCTTTTTCTAGATCAATTACAATAGCACTATCATGTTCATCATCATCTCCCACTATACTACCGTCCCAATCAGAAATTTTTGTATCCATTATTATCTTATTTAAACTTTCATCTCTTTTACTCTGTTTCTCTAATATTCCTTTCTGAGATACTTTTAATTCTTTTAATAAATTATTTTTCTTTAATTCTCCTATTATTTCTATTTTTTTATTTTCTATTAATTTTTGTAATAAAGGACTTTCTCTTATAACCTTTCTCATATTATTATCTATTAATTTACAATCATATTTTCCTCGAAATTGTAAATTTTCATCTATAGGTATTATCCCTTCTACTGTTCCACAAAGATATTTATTTTTACTTATTTCAATATTATTTAATTTATGAACTTTAATTCCTAAACTCTTTATAAGATTTATAATATCAACAGAAGAAACTTTTATAGCATTAGTTATATATGTTATTTTATTATTTTCTCCCATATATTCTACAATAGTACTGGCTTCACTAAATGGTATTTTAACTAACCCATCTTTTTTATATAATAAAATATTTTGTTCTTTTACATCTAACAATATTATCATTTTAATTTTCTCCTATATATTTCTTATTATTTTATTCTATCGGAAAAATTAAGAAAAAACCATAATTCTGGGTGAGAATTATGGTTGGGAATAGAGAGAATATGAATATATTATTATTTATTTTTCTTTTTTAGAGTCATATTAATGTAGAAACTATCCTCTATTTGCTGATTCTTTAATATCTTCTTTATTTTTGGCATATTGGGGATCAAATTTTGTTTTCCTAATTTTATTCAAAACATCATCCCAATTTTTTCTCTGTTTTATGGGAACTCCTTTCCTCTCTAATTTTCCTTTATTTCTTCTTAAAAATTTATCTTCTGTTTTAGGGGAATAAACTTCTCCTTCCATTGCTGGTTTAGAATCTTTATTTTTTTCTCTATTTTGTTTTTTTATGTGCTGTACGCACTTTTCATAAGATTTCTTATCTTCTCTACCCACAGACTCAGTACATACAGCCCATGGATTATAAGGAGTTGTCTCACTTTTTGGGTATTTCCCAGCTATTTTTTTAAAATTATCTGTCTCAATAATCTTCATAATAAAACTTCATTATTTTTTCAATTTATTAATTTTTTTCTCTAATTTTTCCCACAAAATTTTAAACAACTTAATTAATAGTGGCGAAAAAATAGTGCCGATAATAACACCTATAATAATGCCCAATATCAAATTAAACATAATTAACTCTCCTAACTTTAAACTTTTGTTCTATCGTCCCTAACAATCCTAAATTCTACAGTAAGAACTTTGCTCCATTTCCCATTATAATATGTTCGTGCTTTCAAAATATAATTATCAGAACCGCTTTCATTTCTTCTAACTAAAAATGGACCAGTATAGAGATTAGATTTTGTTCTTTTAGGATTTTTACCATTCATAGTATAATAAGTATCAGATCCTAGCCCTCCTCCAGTAGGAGTCTGCCCAACGAAAAGAGATGCTTGATCTACTTCTGGGGGTCCTATAATATCTCCAGAAGAACGCCTACTATAGTCATTAGCTGCGTATTTTTTATCTACTCCAATTGTAATCGTTACATTTCCCCAAAATGTAGTAACAAGCTGATTTACCCAATTTCCAGAGGTTGTTTCATCTTCTTCAATATCATTTGTTAAACTAGTACTTTTGTTTACTCCAATTCCTCCTTCACTATTTATTATTCTACCCTGCACATGAATAGTTGGTAAATTTATTCTAGTTCCACTGTAATTAACCTTAATTGTCATTTTTTTGCTCCTTTTAAATTAAAAAATTTTCAAATATTAATCTTATTTATTATAATTCTTAAATACTTTTTAAAATCCTTTTTTTATTTTTTAAAAAAATTTAAAGTCAAGAAGAACTTGAACTATTAGAACTAGAAACAGAACTACTTGAACTACTACTACTTGAACTAGAGCTCATAGAGCTACTTGAACTAGATACAGAACTACTACTTGAACTAAAAGGTATTGTTGAATTTACCCATTTTTCTATAGAACTATCATATCTAAGAACTTGCCCATCTTTAAATGGTTCAGTTATTATTACATCTTCTAAATCATTAAGAAATATCTTTCTTTCTGTATGAAAATGTAAATTGCCAGCATTACTCCCATTAGTAAGTATTTCTGCTTCTTTTGCCGTTATATCTGTATTTTTAAAAAAATCTGTTATTCTTATATGTTGAGAAGAATTTAAATGATAATATTGCTCTTGAATTCCACCTTGTAATTTTGTTAAATCTTCATGGTCATGAGTATGTAGATATCCAGAAGAAATTAATGTTCCATTTTTTAAATAATTTCTAAAATTAGGAGAATTACTTAATTTATTAGCAGTTGTATAATTTAATGCTTCTATTGTTTGTCCTACTTTTATTACTGGTAATTCTGGAATATCATTAATTGTTATTGGAATTGTTGTATTATTTGTAATTTTCCAAGATTCTCTTGAAGGTTGTATATCAGACATATTTTTTCCCATATTTTTTAATATATATTATTTATTTCGGCAAAAAATAAAAAAAACCTCTATGTATAATAAAAAACTACTCTTTATTATATACAGAGTAGTTAAAATCAAATAATCCTTTTTTAACAATTATCCTCGTTCAAAAGTGTTTTTAAAAAACGATAATCTTTTTTTTATATTTTCTATTTATATTATAAAAATCCTCTATTTATTTTTAAACAAATTGATATAATTGTTGTTTAATATTTTCTATTTCTCTATCTAGGTTAGAAGTATCTGGCAGCGATTTTCTGTAATACTGCCATCTTTCTGGTTTATTAAATTCTATTATTATATCTTTTTTTCTCAAAAGATAATTTAAACGTTCTTCTAATTTTTCTCTATTTAAAGTTCCTTTAAATTTTTCTCTTTGAAACCAATTAGTTGCTTTTTTATTATTCATAATTATTTTAAAATTCCTTGTTCTAAAAATTTATTCATTTCATCATAAGATGGAATTATGCCTTGTTCTCTTAATTTATTTAAATATTTTATTCCATCTCCAGAAAATCCTCCTTGGGGAGTTTTTCTTATTTCTTCATTCATATAATCTGATTCTGCATCTCTATACTCTTCTTCTGCTTTTTCAAATTCTTTTCGTGTTTCATAATCTTCTTCCTGAGGATATTCTCCAAACCAACTCATATCCCAATTTTGATATGCCCAATCCCATATTTCTTCTTCTTTTTTAGATAAAGCATCCTCAAATTCTTTTAATTCTTTAATCGCCCATGAGTTCCGGTTTCCAGGCATAAATAAATTTTTATATTTTTTATTGGCTTGTATAATCATATCAATAATTGCTTCTGGAATTTGACTTAAATCCCCTCCATAAGAAGGCTCTCTTTTTTCGTGCTCCATATCTAATGCCATATTCATGATATCTTCTGCATTATAAGATATATCCCTATTTAATCCATAATCATCGCTAATAACTTCTTCAATAGCATTTAATATAGATTCATGATTATCATATCTTAAACTTATCTCTCCAAAAGGATCTTCTCCTTCATCTGAATATCTTTTTATGTTCGTATTTTTATCGCTTTTTATCCATTCTTTTATCATTGTTCTATATTCTGGTTTAGGAATAGAATTGCTTTTACCTTGTATCTGCGTAACATCATGGAAATCATTTGTTTCTAAAGTAATATGAGGATTATTCCCTGGGTCTCTTAACGAATAAATTATACTGAATCCTTCTTTAACCCTGTCGCAATAATCTCCTACACAGTGATCCATTTTGTTTCCTTCTGCCAACAAATCATTCTCACTTATTACTTTTTGAATAGTCCAACCATTCCATTCTGGATTTTTCCATTCTGGACCATATATTGTTAATTGTGGTATAGTAGGTTCATATTCTTTACCTTCTCCTTTTTTTGCCATCATCTGGTGCCATTCATTTGAAGCAATAATTGCTTGTTCTGGAGAATAAGATGCTATATCAGGAAGAACAGCATTGTACCAATCTGCAATTTGATCTACTATCTCATCAAATTTCAAATATCTATTTTGTTCTTCTGTAATCAAAACCTCATTTAATCTATTAATCTGGTTTTCTGGAGGGAATCTTCCTTTTCTTATTTTTCTATAATTAACAAGAACCCATTGTTGAAAAATATTATTATTACTTACGGCTGTAGCTCTCCTTCTTTCACGTTCTAAATATGGGTCTATTTCTTTTTTTTGAGGAAAAAGAAAACTTCTTAATTGCTCTGTTGTTAATCTAGGATTTTTTCTAAATTCATTAATTAATATTTGAGAATTATCTTCTTGAGATAAGATATATTGTATAACCTCTGGAGAAGCTCCTAAACTAGCTAAATATTGATCTGCTCCTTGAGCCAAAATTATTCTTTTATACCAGTTTATTTTAAAATCCCTCTATCATATAAATCATTTAAAATTTCTTCTCTTTCTTTTTCTTTATTTTCCTTACTATTCTCAGAAACTTTTCTTAATATTCTACTTACTTCTCTAAAATTCTTAACTCTTAATAAAATATTTATTTTTTCATATAAAAACGGAGAAACATCTGGGTAGATATAAGTTTTTCCTCCATTAAAGGAAATTCCTAATTCTCCAATATGATTATATGAAATTATTGATATTGGCTTAATTTCTTGTGATTTTTTATACCAATTCACGTTCTTGCCTTACTATTTCCCCAGTCTCAGTATCTATTTTCATATATTTGTCTATTAATGGAAATATATTTTCGCTTATAAATCCTCCACTAATTACTAATTCATTTTTTAATTTTAATAAATCTAAAGGTTCCATTTGACTAAATAAATTTATGTAATAAGAAATAACATTATTTTGTAAAGATTGAGAATTAAATTCTTCTATATGAAATAATTGTTCTAAAATTACTAATTGTTCTTTTATATTACTGGTTGTCCTATTCCAGTAAAATTTATCTCCAATTTTTTCTCCCCAAAATCTAAATTTCTTTATCTCTCTTTTTAAATAACTTGGTAGATAACCTGTGATTTGAATAACTATTCCTTCAGGATTTATACTTCCATCTAAAATAAGAGACCCCATTTTGGTTCCTTTATTTTCTAATGCTCCTAATGAAACAGAATTATATCCTAAATCTAGGAACTTATCAGAAACTTGCCCAGCATAATAAGGATCGACCCAAAATGTTCCATCTTTAAATCTATTAAACATTAACCATGTTATATCTCCACTTCCATATTTCTTTTTCATAAATGACATTATTTTTAAAAGCCATTTTTCCCCTCCAGTTACTCTATCACTAATATCTTGTCTAACATCTTGTATTAAATATCTAATTAAAGAATTAGGAATTTCTGGTTCTACTGTGAATGTTATTTTAGGATATTTTCCCAAATACATTTTTGTACCTGTAAGATTTACTTTTCTCTCTTCTTGAGCAAATTTTAATATTTTATACCAGTTAGTCATAAAATTTTCCTACTCTTCAATGATTGAACGAATAGGTATCCAGATTCGCTTGCTAATCCTGTTATTATCTTCATTCCTGGATTTTCATTTTTCAAAAATTCTATCATTCTAGTTCCTATTCCTTGCCTTCTATATGGTTCTATAACTTCTACCATTTTTATATCTATTTCATCATCATATATTGAATAATCAATAATCCCGATTGTGTCTCCTGTATTTTTATCTTGAGCATATATTCTACAAAAATCTTCTCCACTATGAGCATCATAACAATCATTATAAAACTCTATATTTTGTTGTGATTTTTTATACCAGTTAACCATAAATATTATATTACTTATTTTAAAAGAAAATCCTTTATAAAAAAAATAGCAGATATATTTATTATATCTGCTATTTAATATTTTCAATATTAAAAATTATATATCTATTAACTCAAATCTCGAACATTTTGTTCTTGAGTTATATTCTTTTTCTTTTTCCCTGAATTTTATTTCTTTATATTCTTTTTCTGTAATTGGAATTGGCTTATTAGTTTTATCATCAAATTTATGCCACCATTTTAAATCACTACATGATTTTTTATGTGCTATTAAAAGATTATCTTTATCATATATTCTCCAAAATTCTTCACCGCAAGAATTTTTACAATATATTTCATTATTATTTTCATCATATTTATACCACCGTTCAGTTCTATTAGAGTTTTTATAATGTATTAAATTATTATCTTCATCATATTCCTGCCAAAATTCATAATTTCTAAAATCAGTAAAATGAATTAAATTATTATTTTTATCGTATTTTTTTGTTTCTTTATTCCTCATATATCTATTATTTCAAATCTAGTAAATTTAGTATATTTTTCTTCCTTTTTCTCATCATCATCATTATTAGTAATTATAAGTTTCGTTATATAATTATCATTTAAAATTACAATTTCTGGTCCTCTCAAAACCCATCCTATTTTATATTCTTTTAAATATTTTTTCTTGAAAAATTTCTTTAGAAACCATAAATATATTTTTCTAAATATTTTCTTCATTTTCTTCTTCATCTTCCCCACCACCATATTCATCATATCTTAATTCCTCTAAAAAATTACATGTGATATAGAATTGCTCTGCATTATGGGCTATTTTAATAGCATTTTTCATATCTTCATCATCGACGGGTATGTTCTCACAACATTCACATTTTATATACTCAATAATTATTTGATCATCAGAAAAAGAACTAATTTTATATTTATCCATTTTCTTTTTATCATATTCTATTTCTCTAATCTCTTCTGCTAAATCTTTTTTATCCATTTACTTTTTTCTCCAAATTTTAATATTCTATTTTTGAAAAGTAGTCTCTTTCCATATATCTAGCGTTTATTTCTTTCCCCCAGATAGTTATTTTATCTCCTTTTCTTATATTATCTTTTTCCCATAAAGGTTGAAGATTATCTAAAGACCAACAATATTTAAATTCTACATCATCAGTACTTGTAAATTTAAAAAATTCTTTAGGTATAATATGATGAATATGCCATCCATTTCTTCCCATATTTTTCCAAGACATTCCTGGTAAAAAATTCTTTTCTAAATGTTCTTTAATTTCTTGAAATGTATTTATTATTAGAGTTTCTGTTTTTCTTCTATTTTTAGATAAATTATTAGATTTAAGATCTTGACGAATACACGAAGACATAATATTATGTAATTTGCAAAGAGGGTTTCGATAACGCTGTTTTGCTTTTTCTCTTAATCTTTCTGCATTTTGTTCTTGATACTGTTTTTTTTGTTTTTTTATCCTTTCTTCATTATCTTTTTTATATTGTTTCCGGTAATTATTTATTTCTACCTTATTATCTTCCCTATATTGTTTCTGGTAATTACTTATTTCTACCTTATTATCTTCCCTATATTGTTTCTGGTAATTACTTATTTCTACCTTATTTTGTTTTTTGTATTTTTTTATTTTTTCTTTATTTTGTTCTCTATATCGTTTAGAATAATTATTTTTTCTTTCTTTATTCTTTTCTTTATTGTCTTTTCTATACTGTTTCTGATAATTACTTATCTCTCCTCTATTCTGTTCTCTATATTGTTTATAATAATTACTTATTCTTTCTTTGTTGTTCTTACAATATATCTTTTTATTTTTTTTTAATTTTTCTTTATTGTCTGCTACATATTGTTTTTGATATTCTACCATTTTATCTTTATTGTTCTCTCTATATAGTTTTATCTTTTCTTTATTGTTCTCTCTATATTTTTTTCCATATTGTTCTATCTTTTCTTTATTTTTATCTCTATATAGTTTATCTACTTCTTTACCCCCTTTTTCTTTACACGATTCAGAACAATATTTTCTCTGATTACCTGTTAAAGGACCTCCACAAACTACACATTTCTTATTATTTTTCATTTAAAATTCCTTATTTTAACACAAAAAAAGAGTATAATCTAACTCTTGAACTCAGATAAAAGAAAAGATAATACTCTTATAATATATAATCTATTTTGTACTAAAATACTTTAATTCTGAGTTCAAGTATTCCAATAATTATATATTATAAGTATAAATAAAATATCCTTTTTTTATTTTTAAAATAATTGTAAAAAATATTAAATTTTTAAAGAGCTGATGTACTTTTTCAATCTAAAATTAATGTTTTCTCCATATATACACTAATTCACTATTTTTTGATATTTTTTTACTCTGTTTTTTACCTGATAAATGACTATTTGATGTTCTTATATTCGTCATTTTCTCTAATTTTAATGAATTTTCTTTCTCACAAATTCTCACCATATCTTCCGCTAAATTATATTTTCCTACCTTATTTTTTGCTACAAATATAAAATATCCTCCCTCTTCTAATATTTTTAAGCAATTCTCTACAGTTTTTCCCCAATACTTTTCTATCCAATTCTCATATTCTTTGTATTTATTAATACTTTGATTACTAGAGTCAGAGTAATTTTCTAAATTAAAAAATGGAGGAGAACTCATTACACAATCTACCATAGGAATATTTTTATATACTTCCTCATCTTCAGAACATCCATTTATTACAAATCCTTTTCCTTCAAAAAATTTCATCATTTTGTTAATACCTTCTGCTGTTAATGGATCTACTCCATAATATTTTATTCCTAGACTCATAGCAGCTAAAGCTCTGGAGCCCCAACCAGAACTATAATCAAATATTCTTTTTTTAGCATAATATTTATAAAAAAATTTACCTATTACTGGTTTAAATAGACTGACATTATACCCATAAGCAGAAGATCTAATACCTTGTAATATCATATGATCAGATATTGTAAAACAATAAGGTCGTTCTTCCCCATCTTCTGTACTAAAACAATATCCCATTCTATTTTTTAATACTTTCATTAATAATTCATCATTATTAAAAACTTCATATAAAGATCTTGTTTTTTTAGTTCCTTTCGCAGAAAAATATTCTTTCCCTAAAAAATGTCTATATATATTATTTCCTAAACTAGAACTATTCTTAAATTCTCCATCATCATTAATTATATCATCAGGATTTTTATCTATTAATCTTTTAAATTCTTTATTTAATTCTTCATTTGACATTTTTGGATATGGAAAACCTCTTTTTCTATAGTAGTCGAATACCCATTTTACTAAATTTTCTCTATCAAATCCTTTTATAGACCAAATATAATCTGCTGTTAAAGGCTCTCCTTCTGGTCCAATTATGGCATCTGAATTATTGCGGTTCATTAGCCACGGATTTGGATGAGTCGTTATATCATATGGGACGTTACTTATCATTATTCTACCTTATAATATTACAGTTAATTAAAATACTAACTTTCTTAATATGTTATTTTTGAAAAATAATCACGTTCTAAATATTTAGCATTATATTCTTTTCCCCATAACATTACCTTATCTCCTTTTCTTATATTATCTTTCTCCCATAAAGGTTGAAGATTTTCTATAGACCAACAATATTTAAATTCTACATCATCAGTACTTGTAAATTTAAAGAATTTTACTGAAATTATATGATCAATATGCCATCCATTTCTTCCCATATTTTTCCAAGACATTCCTGGTAAAAAATTCTTTTCTAAATGTTTTTTAATTTCTTGAAATGTATTTATTATTAAAGTTTCTGTTTTTCTGCCATTTTTAGATAAATTCTTAGATTTAAGAAATTGTCGCATAGATGAAGATATATTGCCATGTAGCTTATGAATAGGATTTTGCCGACGTTTTTTAGCTCTTTCATTAATTTCTTTTCTATGTAATTTCCTATAACCTTTATAATAATCTTTGTTTTTTCTATAATATACTTTCCCTTTTTTTCTCGCTTTTTCTATATTTTGTTTTCTATGCTGTCTTTGACGTTCATTTATTTTTTCTTTATTCTTATCTCTATACCTTTTACTCCATTCTTTCACTTTCCCCTTATTATTTTTTCTATATTTTTTATTATACTCTTTTTTTTCTTCTTTATTTTGTTCTACATATCTCTTACTTTGTTCTTTAACTTTTTCTTTATTTCGTTCTTTCCATTTTTTGGTATATTCTTTTCTTTCCTCTTTGTGTTCTTCATAATATTTTTTATTATATTCTTTTCTTTCCTCTTTATTCTGTTCTCTATATTGTTTACGATATTTTTTATTTTTTTCTTCATTTCTCTTATCGTATTCTTTCCTATATTCTTTCCTAAATATTTTTTCACATACTATAGAACAAAATTTTCTTCTCCCTCCTGTTAATCTTCCTCCACAAACCACACATTTTTTATTTTTTTTATTTGGATTTTTCATTTTAATATAAAAAAAAGAGTAAAATCTATTTCTAGAACTAACCTAACAGAAAAGAAATTTACTCTATAATACATAATTTCATTTTAATCAAAATACTTTAAAGGTCAGTTCAAGTATTCCAATATTTATTAATTATATATTATATCGAAAAATCCTCTAAAAAACTTTAAAAAAATATTAAATTTTAAAAGAACTATAAATATTATCAATTTTTAATTGATTTTAGATTTAACCTTACAGAACCATACTTTTTTTTCTAAATATGGAGAAAATTTTCTTTTATATTTTAATAATTTCCCAGCACTTGCTCCCCAATTTACAAAAAATTCTCTCCCTATTTCTCTCCATATATTTTCAATTGTTTTAAAATCTATATACAGCCCTATATTCCGTCCAACCCCGATATCCATCTTTCTAATAATATACCTATAACAATTATCATCACTAATTTTAGATACAACACTATACCCAATTAATTTTTCGCCGAAATAAAAAAATAATGAATATAAATTTTCTTTCTCCTGCTCATAATATTTTATAAAGAAATTTCTGTCATGACCGCTGTGCCTGTTCCATCTGTATTTTTCCCCAGAGTTTTTATCCCAAATCTTTATTAACTCAACCACAGAGTCTAAATTTTCAATATTTTTTCTAACGATAATACTTTTATTCCATTTATTTCTAGTTTCTCTCATTTCTTTATTTTTTTTACCATTTAATTCAAAATAATTCTCATTGAAAAAAGATACTAAAACTGTAGAACTAAAATATTTTTTATATTCAGGCTTCTCAAATAAATAATAATAATTTATTTCTTTAGCATTTTCATTTTTATATTCTATGTCATTAAATACTACTACTTTGTCTTTATTTTTGTTTTTATAAAATCCTTCCCAATTCTCAAAAGGTATATAATTTTTTGACATCATACCCATAATACTGTGTTTGTTAATATAATTTTCAATCATAATAACTTTCTTTTTAATTTTTTCGGGAAAAAATAAATCATATATCCATTATCTCAAATCTAGTAAATTTAGTATATTCTTTATTCTCTCCTAATATATTTTTTACCCATATATCCCCATCTATTATATCAAATTGCGTTTTAATATTATTCATAGAATTAATTGCTTTTTCATAATCTGTATAACCAAAAGCACTTTTTATTATTGATGTGTGTATTAATATATCTTCAGAAGGTGTATCTCTTTTCCATATTCTTCTAAAATATACAATTTCTTTTAAACAATTTTTAAACTCTATTATATATCCAATCATATTTCCATCAACTCAAATCTCGAACATTTTGTTCTTGAGTTATATTCTTTTTCTTTTTTTCGAAATTCTATTTCATTATACTCTTTTTCAGTAATAATTATTTTTTTATTATTTTTATCATATTTATACCAAAATTCCATACCATTACGAAGTTTCTCATATATTAAATTATTATTTTCATCATATTTATACCGATATTCAGATACCGTATGCCCGCCGCCAACGGCAGAACTCTCATAATCTTCTTTTCTATATATTAAATTATTATTTTCATCATATTCCCACCAAAATTCTTTTCCATCTGAATTTTTATTATATATTACATTATTATTTTTATCGTATTTTCTATTACTCATAAAATTTTCTTAATATCAGGTAATTCTCTATTTATCATTTTCATTGTATTTGATACTGTCGTCCATTCAGCAAATTTTTCCCCTTCTGGTAATATCTCTTTTTCAATATATTCAAAATCTCTATTACATTGCTCTATTATGTCTATAGCAGTTTTCAATTTCCCCTCTAAATTCTCAATTTTTTTACCCCTACTAATTTTCTCATTTTTTAAATTATTAATTCTCTTAATAAGCTCTTCTTTAATAATCTCTTTTTTCTTTTTATTCTTCTTTTTTTTAAAAAAATTTAACATATTATTATTAATTCTCCTATGTTTTTCTATTTTACTCTATTTTTATTCACTTTCAATTATAAATTTTCGCATTTTTAACGAGAATCCAGTTACTTTTTGAGATACAAAAAAAGAGCCAATATTAAAAAACTACGCATTTCTCAATATTGACTCATAGTTATGAAAACTATCATTTTATTATTATATCATATTTTATTCACTTTTCAATATTAAAATTATTTATATTATTTAATTAAAATAAGACTCTATTTTCTTAAATTGGAGTAATTATGCCTATTTTTCATTTTAACTCGTTAAAACTAAAGAGAGAAGGGCAAATAAGGAACTGGTGGCATATAAGGTAGGGAATTTCTTCCCATCTTGGGATAGAGAGTTAGTTTAACTATTTCTAATATAATAATTATCCTTATGGATATAATTCCCAATATCATATAACGCTAATTTACATATCACTCCTGGTTTTATATCCTCTATATTGTCTCTTATTTTCTTACTGTCCCAATTTTTAATTTCTTCAAAATTATTAAATTTATATAGTTGTTTAAGTTTCTGCATTTTTATGTCCTTTCATTACATTATATAATCTTTGCTTTAATATCTTAATATACTCTGGTTTATTTTTATACCAATATGATATCATTTCTCTATAGAAATTAAGATATATTGGTAAAAAACTTATATTTCCATCTCTTAACCATTGCTTAAATTCTTCTATATTATTATCATTTAAATTAGATTTAACAACAAATTCTATTTCTTTAGAATAAGCATCAAATTCTTCTTCTCTTAATAAATAATTAATTTTATTTCTATCCTTCCAAAAATCTTTTATTTTGAATTTTGGATCAATAAAATGAGCTATTTCATGATATATTTTTTCTTTATAATGCTGAAATAAAATTTGTTCATTAAAATTCTCTAAATTATGATGATATGGAAAAATAGAAACAATTCTATTTTGAGGATTAAAAGAAGCAATAGTGTTTATAAAATCAACAGTAAATGGCTGTATTACAAAAATAATTTTATCTTCTTCTTTTGTATAAGGATCTATAATGTCAATATTATCTGTAATTTTTGGTTTTTCTTCATTAGAATAATAATAATTAATAGCTTCTTCAACTATTTCATTAATATCATTGTCTAAATTTTCTGGAAATTTAATATTATGAGAAGAAAATTTTATTATATTTTTATACCAATTCATTGTACTGCTATATTCTAAAAATAATTAAATATTCCTCTATTTTTCAATATTTTTTTGGGAAAAATAAATAAAATATTCTCCTGTTCTTCCCATTTTGGGATTGAGAGTTATTTAAAATATTAAATTATTCTTCTCTTCTATACATTTAATGATTCTCTCACAAGCACTATCTACATATTTTTCTTCTTTTTCTATCCCAATAAATTTTCTATTTAAATTAATACAAGAAACAGCAGTAGTCCCACTTCCTATACAATTATCTAGAACTACATCTCCTTCATTAGTATATGTTTTTATAAGATATTCAAATAAAGGAACTGGTTTTTGAGTAGGATGTAATCTATCTCCTCCTGAATTATCATTATTTACTACTTTAAATTTCAAAATGCTCTTAGGATATCTATCTGTTTGTCCTCCTCCACAAATTCCTATTTTTGTTTTTCCATAATTACTTCCATCAGATGTATTTTTAGTATATGAATTAACAGGTTTATGACCACTAGTTTTTTGAGGATTATAAACAGATAATTCTTTATAAAAAATTAAAATACTCTCATGGTTTCTAAGTGGCATTTTTTTGGCATTTAAAAATCCTGTTGATTTATTTTTTTCCCATATATATTCATATCTAAATAATTTCAAATTACTAGTTACTAATATAGAAGTAAAAGGTTGAATAGAGGTAAGAACAATTGCTCCATTATTTTTTATGATTCTTTCATATTCTGGCCATAATAAATTAAGATCAATAAGACTATCCCAGGAATTTTGAGTTTTATCACTTATCCGTAGGGCAAATCGCACAATACCATATTGATAGATTTTGCTGGAATATATTTCATCATTTCCAAACAATCACCATGAATCAAAGTATTTGGCAATATTTGCCCTACGGACTTAACCTTCTGTTTATTCATTATTTTAAACAAGATAATCACCTATATTTTGTTTTAGTAGATTCCATTCTTCTTGTGTCATATCATTTTAAAAGAAAAATTATTAAAATATTAAATTATTCTTTTCTTCTTTATTTTTCATAATTCTTTTACAACTGATATCTACATATTTTTCCTCTTTTTCTATTCCTATAAAATTTCTAGATAAGTTTAGACAAGCTATAGCAGTCGTTCCGCTTCCTATGCAATTGTCTATTATTATATCTTCTTTATTAGTATAAGTTTTTATAAGATATTCAAATAAAGGAACTGGTTTTTGTGTAGGATGTAATCCCACTTCTGTATTAAATTTTTGCCAAGAAGAAGGGACTCTTAATTTAGAAAGATCATTTTGCTCTCTACCTTCAAATTTTCTATAATTAGTAGATTTAGATTTAAATTTCACATTATATTTTATTCTGTCTAATCCAGCTCCAGTTCTTTCCTGCATTTGCTTATTATAAACCCAATTTCCTCTACTAAATATTAAAACACTCTCATGTTCTTTCATAGGTTCTCTTACTGTATTAGCAAAATTACTACCTCTATTTTTTATCCATATCCATTCATGTTTAAATAATTCTATTTTACTATTTACTAATATAGCTGTAAAAGGCTGAGAAGCAGTAAGAGCAAATACAGCATTTTCTTTACCTATTCTCAAATACTCTTTCCATAATAAATTAAGATCAATAGGACAATCCCAATGATTTTTAGTTAATTTATAAGGCAAATCACACAAAATCATATCAATAGAACTATCAGGGATTTTTGGTAATAATTCTAAACAATCACCTAAATAAATTTTGTTTAATTCTAATTTATTAAGATTACTGGGCTCTGTATTTATTTTATATTTATTATTATTCATATGCTCTTATTATAATATAGAGAAGATTCACTTTCAATATTTTTTCCTGTTTTGGGATAGAGAATTTTTGAAAATTCTTTATCCTTCTATTATTTTTATACCACCTCTCCAATTAATTTTTCTCTTTATCTTTTTTAATATTTTAACTATATCTCCTTCTGTATAATGATTAACAATATCTTTAATCTTGCTATTGTCTATTATTCCATCAAGCATAGAACAATCATACCAATACTTAATAAAATTTTTTAAATTGTCCTGTAGACATAATTTTTCATCATATTTTTCTTCTAAAAAATATTTGATAGGATTAGAATAACGCTCTATATTCTTTAATTCAAAATCAGATATCTTCATTAGTATAATTCTCCATTTCTTAATTAATTTTTTTCACAACAATATAACAAATCATCAAAATGTCCCACAACACAAGGAATTCTCCATTCTCCAGTCTCTTTTAAATGACTGTTAATACATAATAATTCTTTATCAATTGTATAAAAAAATATATTAGCACCTTTTGGTAAAGAAGGATAGCCTTCTCCATCTATCCATTTTCGATATTTTATTCTAAAATTATCCCAAAAAATCTGTAATTTTAACTGCACCTTGTCAGGACATTGCTCTATGTCTTTCCTATAATTTCTTAATGTCTCTAGAACCTCTTCTTTATATTTTTCAAATTCTTCTTTATTCATTAGTATAATTCTCCTATTTTTTAAATAATTCTTCTAAGTAATTTATTGTCTTTTATTTGCTTTCACTTTTCAATATTTTTTTCGGGAAAATAAATAAAAATATGTACTTTAATTCTCTTCCCATTTTGGGATTTTATTTTTCCCAGTTTTTTATTGAGGATTTGAAAATTCTTCTTAATCTTTTATATTCATAATGGCCTATTAAGAATATTTTTAGGTTGTGTTGTTTTATCGCTGCTTTAATTTTAAGCCGGTTTTCTTTCCTAATTTATTAAAATAATCTCTGTTTATATTTCTTGCATTTATCTCTTTTCCCCATAATATTATTTTATCTCTTTTTTCGTCATTATCTTTTGCCCATAAAGGTAAAAGATTATCTATAGACCAACAATATTTAAATTCTACATCATCTGTACTTGTAAATTCAAAAAACGAAAGCGGAACGATATGATGAATGTGCCACCCATCTATTCCATAATTTTTCCAAGACATTCCTGGTAAAAAGTTCTTTTCTAAATGTTCCATAATCTCTTTTTTTGTATTTATCACTAAAGTCTCCCAATGTTTTCCGTTTTTAAATAAGTTATTAGGTTTTAAAGATTTAGAAATACCTGTTGACATATTCCTATTTAATTTATACATTGGATTTTCTTTTCTCATTTTTCTACTATGTTTACGAGATCTTTCTCTTGCCTTCTCTTTATCCTCTTCCGTTCTTTTATCCTTATTTTCTATCCACCATCTTCTACTTCTCTCTTTCTCTCTCTCTTTGTTTTTTTTATAACTCTCTCTTCTTTTTTCTTTATGATTTTGGCTATATATTCTATCACTTTCTCTCGCTTTTTCTCTATTGTCTTCTCTCCATTTTTTATTCTTTTCATCTATTTCCTTTTTATTTATTTTATAATTTTCTTTTGATTTTTCGCTTATTCCTTCTTTGTTATTTTTATACCATCTTTCTTGCCATTTTTTTATTCTTTCTTTATTCTTATTTTTATAATCTATTGTTCTACACTCTTGAGAACAATATTTCTGTAATCCATGTATAGGAACAAAATCTTCATCGCAATTAATGCATTTCTGTGCTTCCATTATTTTTTTTATTTTTTTATGTTTTTTTCTATAATCTTTACCATAACAAAATATAGAACAATATTTTTGACCATTATGATTAGGCATAAAAGATTCCTTACAAAAAATGCATCTTTTTTTTGTTATTTCTTTTTTTTCATATTTTAAATAATAACCTCGACGCTTACATTTTTTAGAACAATATATTTTTATATTATTCTTATATTCAAATTCTTCTCCACAAGAAACACAATCTTTTTTACCTTGAATTTTCATAATTATTTTCACCTTTCTTTACATATTGTACAATCTGCTCTTTAAAAAAAGAGGTTGTATTTTTATAATCTTTATCTAATTGTTTTTTAAATCTTTCATATAACTCTTTTGGAATTTCTACTCTTACTGCCTTAATTTCTTTCTTCATAATTTTCTCCAATATTTTAAGATATAATTCTCTGTTATTATATCGATAAAATACTGTATCCTACATTAATTTTATTTCTTCTAAACTATTTATCCATACAGCAACATAATCATCATTAAAATGAAATATAAAATCTTTATCTGGAATTCCTATTGGAGCATCATAATAATTATTAAAAAATGTAGCAGCAATTTTAAGAGATTTATTATATGCCTCATCTCTATTATCAGCTTCTATAAATTTTTCATGTATCCCTTCACAAGAAATAATATCCCTTTTTTCACTCAATAATAATCTAAATACTTTCATTTTCTGTCCTTTCACAATAAATTATATGTTCTTTATATATTATATTACGACTATATTGTAAAAGTCCTTTTTTTATTTTTTATTTTTTTGAAAATTTTTTTCTTGCTTTTTTAAAGAAAATATGTTAAAATAATGGAAAATAACAAAAGTTTAAAATTTATAAAGAAAAAAAATATGAATAAAGAAAATAGTAAATTATTTCATTCTCTTATGATTAGTTCTTTTGTTTATCTTATCCCATTGCTTTCATATTTAACAATAGCAACAGGAATATCTTTAATTTTATTAAAAATAAGTTTCTGTTTTTGTGGTATCGGTTTAATACTATTTGCTTTTAGCTTTCCTTCAGCAGAATTATGTTGGAAATACATTAACAAAAAAAACAAGATATCAAAAAAACGAAAAAGAGATAAAGGATGGTTCTCATGTCAAGAAAATTTTTGGAATAAAATAACTGTGATATTAAATTATATAGCTTTATCTTTTATAATAATCTCTTTAATTTTACTTTTAATAGGAGTTATACTATGAAAAAAAATAAAAAACAAGAAAAAGGATATGTAGGCAACCCACCTAGAAAACCTAGAAAGCCTAAAAAAAATAAATCAAAATAATATGATTATTTTAACTTTTATTAGTAATAAAGAATTATTTTTTTAATAAAAAAATAATTCTTTATAGGGCTGGGATTTGTTCCCATATAATTATATATAAAAATTTTAAATAGGGTGAATAAGAAATACCCTTTTACTATATTTTTTAAATATTCCAAAGTCTAATTCAAACATCTATATTATTATATTCTTCGTTTATATTTATTATCCTTTATTTATTTTTTTTCAATAAAAAAAGAGCAAGCCAAATTGACTTGCTCTTTTAAGAACTTCTTAATTACAACTACAATTACTATTAAATTACTACGGTTAGGATGCCTGAGCATCAACCATATTAATTTTACTAATTGCATAATCGTTGATAACAACAATTCCGATTTCCTCGTAGATAATCCATCCTAACCGAAGTTTTTTAGGGTCATCCGCAGGAAGTACGGTTATGTCTTGTCTAACTGGAAATGCGCCGACTGTTTCAGGACTCGCAACTAGAAGAACTGTTGCATTTTCCATTCTTGAACTTACGTGTATATCCGCAGTCCACAAATGGCCATATAGCCCTGTAGTAATTATTTCTCTTTGAGTTGCCTCATCAAAGAAATCCTTACCAAACGTTCTAATACTTGCATATTGAAATGCATGAGTAACGATTTTCGCCGTTACTAAATCATGCTGCTCAATCTGCTTAAATGCCTCATTAAGAGCTTGAGTTGTCAGAGTACCATAGTTAGTGATAGTCTGAGCAGCCAAACAAGCTGTCAGCAGAGCATTAAAAATATTAGTATCTTCTTCTTTTTGAATCGCCTCTTTTGCTTTTATCTGCTTTTAAATGTTCATTTCTTTATTATTAAGAAATTTGCTCTTTATTATTAGAGCCTATATGTCACCATATAGATCAGACTATATCTTCCGCACCAATATATCTATCCATGATAAACGGGATTACGTATAGTCGTTGAGGATTTTTATAAAATATACCTTTAAATTTATATCTCATTGTTTTATGAGTAAAAGGTAAAATCATATTCACAAATTTTTCAGATGTTTTGTTACTAAAAAATACAACCCATTGATTTTCTGCTCTTTTTTGAGGATTGCATTTAATCTCAAATTTTTCATAAAACCAACTACATATCAACTCTACTTCTTCATAAGAAAAAGAATTCGTATGAATTGCTAATCCTCTATGTTTACATCTACTTCCATCATCAGAAAACCAAAAAGCCAATGATATTGG
>SDBV01004576.1_pt1 | contig 19813 bp, 20 predicted proteins | sample 2277081 | NCBI WGS metagenome assembly SDBV01 (sample SAMN10402039, study PRJNA504765) | marine sediment metagenome | isolation source: marine sediment core GS10_PC15, 223 cmbsf | place: Arctic Ocean: Southern Knipovich Ridge | collected 2010
CCGGTAATTTTTAGAGGAGTCATCATTTTGGTCCTAAGCACTTGGCGGCGCAAATATAACATTTGCCACATTTTCCCGCAGCTTCACCGACCTTAGCCGTGCAGTTTTTAGCGCCAGCTCGTCTCGCTTTTTCGCAGGCCTCCATTGCTTCTGCTTGCTCACAAATGGTAGCTTTCCTCAATGCAGCCGCCATGCATTTTTTGTGGTTTGCTCGCACGCGATCCACACACTCGCCAGCTCTGCCGTATGTTCCTGGACAACCAAAACACTTGAAGGCACATTTTATCCAACAGAAGATACCTTCTCCTGTCGGATCTGTATATTTTGTCGGGCCACTCTTCACATACTCATACAAGCTCATGCCGTCGGCGTAGCCGATGGGGTCGCGTTGTAACCAGCGGCGGAGGGGGTAGGAGTAGTATCTCGCGCGGGAGTATTGCAGCTGGAGGTAGTTCGAGTCTGCACCGTCGAGTGGATCGAACTCCCGGCCGGTAAAGAGATACGGTAAGCCCTTGGCACTGACAGCGGAAGCGGTTTCGTCACCATCCCACCAGCCACCGTCACCGGCTTGGATCTGATGCGCCTCCTGGGCAGCAATGAAAGCAAGGTCAAACAAGGGGCATCACCGCCTCAACGGAGCGGTAGCTCAGGGTCGCAGAGCTGCGGACCATCAATACCTCATCAGGCTGAGCTCGTCGACATTGGCGGACTTACGGTTTCTGAAGATCATCAACACGATGATTGGGATCAACTTGATCAGGACGCCTTCACCGCTGACAGTTTCGAAGTTGTCGATGTAGTATCGCAGCTCGCGAAGTGGACAGACATGGATGTTGACGCGGAGGGAGACCGGTCTCTGCGAGATTCGGTGCTCGACTATCTGTTGGAGTTCTCGGTCGATGGCATCGGTTGGGTGGCTGGGACTGTCGAAGAAGTGTTCATTGACGGATGGACATTCAATTCGGCGGCCGAGGATTGGGTCGCGCGATGGTTGTCTCCAGTCGACGCTCATTTTGTGAGGATCTCGAAGCTAATCACCAACGGCCATGACGGGAACACGCAGATTGACGCGATTATCGCCGCGACCGCCTTCCCCGACGGAAAGATAGAGATCCGCAGTATCCATGTCTCCGGTGAGACGGCCGTGATCGAGTTTGTCGCGCGCGGAACCCACGAGGGCGAACTGATGGGCATCGCGCCCACCGGCAACATCGACCCCGAGCGCCGCTACCCGTCGATGTTCGAGCCGATCCACGGCTCCGCTTTCGACATCATGGGCAAGGGCTTGGCCAACCCGGTCGGCACGTTCTGGTCGGTGGTGATGCTGCTCGAACACCTGGGCGAGCCCGCCGCCGCGCGCCGCGTGATGCTGGCCATCGAGGCCGTGACCGCCAACCCGGCGCTGCACACGCGCGACCTGGGCGGCAGCGCCACTACCGCGCAGGTCACGCAGGCGGTGTGCGACTTCCTGGCGGCCGAGCAGGCACAGGCGGCATGATCGCGTAGTACCCGACCCAGGAAGCGGCAGGCGTGCGCGCCGCCGCTTCTCTGCGCTTTCCACCCAAGGACCGGCCACCAGAGCCGGCCGGCAAGCGCAGGCAGCAAGCAAGAAAGGAGACAGCCATGATTCGCAAGACGCTTGGCAAGCTGTACGTGCAGGTGTTGATTGGGGTGGCGGCAGGCATTGCCCTGGGCGTGCTGGCGCCCAACCTCGGCAGCGACCTCAAGCCCCTGGGCGACGTGTTCATCAAGCTGATCAAGATGGTGTTCGCGCCCATCATCTTCGCCACGGTCGTGCTCGGCATCGCGCGCATGGAGAACATGAAGGAGCTTGGCCGCGTGGGCGTGCGCGCGCTGATCTACTTCGAGGTGCTGTCCACCTTTGCGCTGGCGCTGGGCCTGATCGTCGTCAACGTGGTGCAGCCCGGGCAGGGCATGAACATCGACGCGGCGCACCTCGATACCAAGGCCATCGCCAGCTACACGCACGCAGCGGCCAAGCCCCAGACCCTGGTCGACTTCCTGATGAGCCTGGTGCCGTCGAGCATTGTCGACGCGCTGGCGCGCAACGACATCCTGCAGATCCTGGTGTTTGCCGCGCTGCTCGGGGTTGCGCTGTCACGCATGGGCGCGCGGGCTGCGCCGGTGGTCGAATTCCTGGATGCCTTCACGCATGGCGTGTTCACCATCGTCGGCATGATCATGCGGTTGGCGCCGATTGCGGCGTTTGGCGCGATGGCCTTTACGGTGGGCCAGTACGGGCTGGGCTCGATCGTCTCGCTGGGCAAGCTGATGGCCACCATGTACCTCACCTGCATCCTGTTTGTGGTGATCGTGCTGGGCGGCGTGGCGCGCGCCTCGGGGTTCAGCCTGTGGAAGTTCCTGCGGTATATCCGCGACGAGATCTTCACGGTGCTGGGCACCAGCTCGTCGGAATCCGTCTTGCCGCAGCTCATGCGCAAGCTGGAAGCCGCCGGGGTGTCCAAGCCGGTGGTGGGGCTGGTGGTGCCATCGGGGCTGACCTTCAACCCCGACGGCCAATGCATCTACTACACCATGGCGGCCATTTTCGTGGCGCAGGCCACCAACACGCCGCTCACACTGACGGACCAGTTGGTCGTGCTTGGGGTGCTGCTGCTCACGTCCAAGGGCTCCGCCGGCGTGACCGGCTCGGGCTTTATCACGCTGGCGGCCACGCTGGCATCGCTCGGCAAGATTCCGGTGGCGGGCATGGTGCTGCTGCTCGGCATCGACCGCTTCATGTCGGAGGCGCGCGCCATCACCAACACCATCGGCAATGCCGTGGGCACGGTGGCCATTGCCCGGTGGGTGGGGGCGGTCGACCGGCAGCAGTTGCAGGCCGCGCTGGAGGGGGCGCCCGAGGCGGCTACGGAGCCGCTGCCGACGCACGCGCAAATGCCGCATGTCGAGGCCGCGCATACGCCGCTGGCGCATTGAGCCTCGCTCCGCGTGCAAGCCGAAGTCTGGTGACTACGCCTGCTGCGGCACCTGTGTTGGGGCTAGCTCGCCAGCGAGTTGGCGAAGCGTGTGACGTCTTCCCGGCTACGCAGGCAGGTCTTGGCCCCCGCAAAGTCATGGAACAACCGCGCGTGCGCAGCGTACGCGCTGGAGCCCTCGCGGCTCAGGTAGGTCTCGGCCCACTGCAGCAGGGCGGCGAAGGCCTCCTCGGTGCCACCGCGCCGGATGCCGCGCCGCCGGATGTTGGCCGCGCATTCTGCCGGCTCGATGCACAACCAGACCAGCGCCGTCGCCTGCGATTGAATCTCGCTCACCAGCCAGCCGTAGATGCCCTCGATGACCCAGCGGTCCTGGTTGGCCTCAGCTCGCACCAGCTCGATCGCTTCGTCCCGCGCGCGTGCGATGTTGTAGCCGCCGGGCTGCCAGTGGATCAGGTCCAGATCCACACAGGCCGCATCGATCTGGCCAGCAATGCGCTCCGCCAGCCAGCTCTTGCCCGATCCGGAATTGCCGATGACGAGCGTGCGGGAGAGGTCCATGACGCGCGCGCGAGCGACCGACGATCGCGTTACGCCGCAAACCGATCCGTCGCCGCCAACAGCTGGTCGAGGATGCCGGGCTCCGTCCACGCATGCCCCGCGCCTTCAATCAGGTGGAACTCCGCATCCGGCCACACCTGGTGCAGCGCATGGGCATAGCGCACCGGGCACGGCATGTCGTAGCGGCCATGCACGATCACGCCGGGGATGCCCGCCAGCCGATGCGCGTCGCGCAGCAGCTGCCCATCCTCCAGCCAGGCGCGGTGCGTGAAGTAGTGGTTCTCCAGCCGTGCGAATGCCAACGCGAAATGGTCTTCCGCATGCTTGACGCTGTTCGACGGATCGGGCAACAGGGTGATGGTCTCGCCTTCCCATACGCTCCACGCGCGGGCGGCTTCAAGCTGCCTTTCCTGGTCGTTGCCCGTCAGCAGCTTGTGGTACGCGGCGATCATGTTGCCGCGCTCGGCCTTTGGAATGGGTGCCTGAAAGTGTGCCCACTTCTCGGGAAACATCTCCGACACGCCGAATTGGTAGTACCAGTTCAGCTCCGCCTGCGTCACCGTATAGACGCCGCGCAGCACCAGCTCGCTCACGCGCACCGGGTGCTTCTGCGCATAGGCCAGCGCCAGCGTCGAGCCCCACGAGCCGCCAAACACCAGCCAGCGCTCCACGCCCACGAGGTTGCGCAGGCGTTCGATGTCTTCCACCAGGTGCCACGTGGTGTTGGCGTCGAGCCCCGCATGCGGCGTGGAGCGGCCGCAGCCGCGCTGGTCGAACAGCAGCACGTCGTAGCGCGCGGGGTCGAACAGGCGCCGATGGTCTGCCGCCACCCCGCCGCCCGGCCCGCCATGCAGGAACACCGCCGGCTTGGCGCCGCGCGTGCCAACGCGCTCGTAATAGACCATGTGGCCATCGCCCACGTCGAGCATGCCGGTTTCATACGGTTCGATGGCGGGGTAGAGGGTGCGGTGGTCGGGCATGGTGGGTCCTTGGGGGGAGCGTTGGCGATGTCAGAGTGTATCGCCGCGGCATCTGCGGCATCTGTGGCTAGGGCGCGTGGGCGCGATGGCGGGCTTGCAACGCTCGCCCTAGCCCCGGGAGAAGACGACCTCATACGTGCAGAGCTGGCCGTTCATCGGGTCGATGGCTTCTGGCGAGGTGTAGACGAGCTGGTCGCCCCGGAATGTCAGGAAGCGGATCTGCTGCGTGCCGGTCCACAGTTCATTCCAGCTGCCGTCGAGGGTGTGGATCACGCGATCGGACTCCACCACGTATGTCCCGACGTAAGCAAACATCGAATCGAACAGGGCAATCTTTTCCGGATCGCTGGGCGGGCTTGAGGCGGGCCGCGCCCGCTTGCTCCGCAGCACGAACACCATCATGCGCCCGTTGGCGGCGTAGTTGATGTAGCCGAACGGGTCAGGGCCGAGCGCGTCGGTCACGTCATGGGTGCCGACAGCGTGACGCGTCCAACTGTTCATGCGCCAGGTGCCGAGGATGCGGTTGCTCAACGCGGTGTTGTGCGATTCAGGCATGACAGGTTTCCCCCGGAACTAGCATTCTCTGGCGCCGAGACTGGCACGTCGCAGCGGTTGGTGGCCGGCGCAGTGGCCCCGCAACCGCGGCACTCAACTCTCGTTGTGTGCAACCGTGATGCGGCGACGCGTGCGCGCCTCTACGTCGTACGTGTTGAAGTCATTCATCGTTCGGCCATACAGGTGCAGACTGACCGCGCGGGGCCGCTCAGCCGGAACGCCGGTCATGTGAATGTGATCGGGGTTGGGGACGAAACTGGTCACGGACCCCCGCCGCAGCAGGACGACGCCTCCACGCGCCAGGTCGATCTCTTCGTCGGCACCGCGATCGGGTGACAGCCTCACGTAACTGCGCTCTTCCAAGACGCCTTCGACCACGCCAACGACGCCCCAACTGCCATGGTCGTGCACCGGCGTCCATTGGCCCGGAAGCCAGACCAGCGCGTACAGCGACAGGTGTTTGTCCGGGGCGTCATAGATGAGGTTGCGGGTGTAGCCCGCGTCGCTGCTCTGATAGTGATGCGGCTGCAGAAACGTACCGGCATGTTCGATCAGGTCGAGCATCAGCGGTGCAAGCGCGAGCACGCATTCGGCAGGCTCCGGCCGGACATGGCTGCGGGCGGTGGCTTGCGTGATGAAGCTTTCGAGCGCGAGGGAGGTCATGGGTGTTGTGCCTCTGGCCGGCTCGCCGACGACCTGCGATGCCTGGCAATCAATGGGACGACAGTCTCGCAAGATTGTCATTTCTATCAGCATCCGCTTCGGGGCCCGAAGCGGACGCCCAATGTCAGCCCAAGCCACGTCTTCAACGCCATCTCGCCCGACGCCAATCGCCTTTCCGACGACAGGCCTGTTACGGGAATGAAACGTTTTTACGGTTTCACTACGCGCCGCTGTGCCATGTCAGTGGTTGGCGCCTGTCATGCAGCCCGCTCCAACGGATGGCATGCTAGATGCTACGTTTTTTCTCTGGTCGATGCGACGCCGACGAATGGCATTTGACGGAGACGGAGATGCGAATCTACCGGTTGTTGCTTGCGAGCATTGCCTTGGGCATCCTCCCTCTGAGCCAGGCGAACGGAGAGCCGGCGCAGGCGCAAACCGGCACGCGCCTGATTACGCTCGGTACGCGCGGCGGGCCGATACCCGCCAAGGATCGGGCGCAGTCATCGAATCTGTTGATCGTCAACGGGACGTACTACCTCATAGACGCTGGCGATGGCGTGCTGCGCCGGGTGACGCAGGCAGGGGCCAATTTCAGGCAAGTCGGGAAGATCTTCATCACGCACGGCCACGACGACCACACTGCGGGGTTGGGCGCACTCATGTCAGTTGCGTGGGATTTTCAGCGCCACGATCCAATCGACGTCTATGGTCCGCCCGGGACCGCCGCGCTGGTAAAAGGCGCCATTCAGTACTTCACGGTGAATGCGGAAATCCGCTGGGCCGAAGGCAGGCGCACACCGCTTGGCGATGTCTTCGTCGGCCACGATGTTGAGCCCGGCCTGATTTACCAGGATCAAAACATCAAAGTCACCGCTGTCGAGAACACGCACTTCCATATCCCGGAGGGCAGCCCGTACTACGGCAAGTACAAATCCTATGCCTATCGGTTCCAGACACCCGACCGCGTCATTGTCTTCACTGGCGACACCGGCCCCAGCGAAGCGGTGACTGAGCTGGCAAGGGATGCCGATACCCTCGTGTCGGAGGTCGGTTCCAGCGAAGACGTGAAGCAGGTGTTGATCAAGAACGGGACTTGGCAGGGCATGACACCGGAGCAACAGACCGCATTCATGCGGCATGAAGTTGAGGAGCATCTGACGCCGGCTGAGGTCGGGAAAATGGCGGCGCGCGCTCACGTCAAGAAGGTGGTGTTGACTCACCTGCTACCGACCGTCAACGAGCATGACGATTACCAGCGCTATGTACCCGAGGTTAAGAAAGTTTTCTCCGGACAAGTGGTCGTTGCCAAGGACTTGATGGAGTTTTGACCCCACGCCTGGCCAATTGAATCAATCTTCGCAACATGGTGGTCCCGCCGGCCCTTCACACGGCGAAGTGCGAATGATGCAGAAGGGTTGTGGATTCAACCGGTCGATATCATCGCGCACGCACGTGGCGGCACCAACGATCCAGAGAACTGGATCATCACGTGTGCGCCCAGCGACTATTCCCATATGAGTGACACCTTCGCCGAGGTTGCTCTTGCCGACCCACGCGGGCGAGCGCCGATTCAATTAAGGTGGGATGGTCTGGAACGCTTCCGCTAGCCCTTTGCTTGCAGGAGGAGCAGGCCGAGCCCGGGGTGACAGCCTTTACGACGATCTGCGCGATTGCCTACGTGCAGGGCGGGCTACCGGCCAAAATCGGACAGGATCGGTCAGTCGGCGCGGTTCGGTCGACTGGCCGATCAGGATTCAGCATGAGTCAGTGGGCACTGTGTGACTCGGATGGCGAGCCTTTCGCGGAGTAGCTTGTGAGCAAGCCGAAGCAGCGTTCCCGTAGGAAGGCACTCAGCGCTTTAATTGCGGGCGTCAGTTGCGCACGGTGAGCGCAAATCAAATGCAGTGGCGCGGGCTCGCCATACTCCTGCGGAAATATCTCTACCAATCGCCCGGTCTTCAGATCGTTGACGAGATCCAGTCGCGATTTATAGATCAGGCCTTCGCCAGCGATCGCCCAGCGACGCACCGCATCGGCATCGTCGCTGACGCGATTCCCTGTGACGGCCACGGTGCGATCGCCGCCGGGCAGGGTAAAGCGCCAGCGTTCATGGACCTGCTCGCTCCAGATATACCGAAGGCAGTTGTGTCGCCGCAGGTCATCGACTTTGGCCGGTGCGCCATGTTGTTCGATGTACGACGGTGCTGCGCACAACGCGCGCCGGTTGTTGTCGAGCAACTTGATGGCCAGAAGGGATGAATCCGGCAGCGCCCCGTAGCGCACGGCGAAATCCAGCGGCTGGCGGATGAGATCGGCCGCCCGGTCGCTCAATTTCAGGTGCAGCGATACACCGGGGTGCTGGTGCTGAAAAACGTCGAGCCACGGCAGTAGCAGATTTCTCCCGAAATCGGACGGAGCAGATAGCCGCAGCGGACCGGATAGTGTTTCCCGACCGCCGGCCAGAGCCTGTTCGCCTTGCTCCCGCGCGCCAACCATGATCCGCGCATGCGGCAGGTAGCGCTCCCCAGCCTCTGATAGTTGCATGCTGCGCGTGGAGCGTGTGAACAGGCGGGCGTCCAGCGCCTTTTCGAGCCGCTGCACGGACGCACTTGCCTGCCCCGGCGCGATGTTCAGTTGGCGTGCCGCCTCCGAGAAGCTGCCGGCGTCGGCCGTGTGCACGAAGATTTGCACGTCATCGAGGCGGATTATTTTCATGGAAATGCCGAAAGTGTTTGGGTGTGTCGCCTGTTTATCCGCATATCACAGAAAGATAGCATGGCCCTCATTCACTCCCTGGAGAACGTGTATGAAAGCCATCGGTTTCTATCAGAACCACCCCATCAGCCATCCGCAGGCGCTGCAAGACATCGAGTGGCCGACGCCGGAACTGCGCGACCACGACCTGCTGGTGGAAGTCAAAGCGGTGTCCGTCAACCCGGTCGATACCAAAATCCGGCGGGGCGGAGACATTCCGGAGGGGCAGGCGCGCATCGCCGGCTGGGACGCCGCGGGCATCGTCCGCGCTACCGGACCGTTGGCCACGCGCTTCAAGCCGGGTGACCGTGTCTGGTATGCCGGCGACATTACGCGGCCTGGCAGCAACAGCGAACTGCATGCCGTGGACGAACGCATCGTCGGCCCCATGCCGGCATCGCTGGATTTCGCGCAAGCCGCATCGCTGCCGCTGACAGCGATCACTGCCTGGGAATTGCTGTTTGACCGTCTACGTGTTCAGGCTGCCGATCCGACCGACAACAACGTATTGCTGGTCACCGGAGCTGCCGGTGGCGTCGGCTCCATCCTGACCCAACTGGCGCGCGCGCTGACGGGGATGACCGTCATCGGCACGGCTTCGCGGCCGGAAACCCGTGAATGGGTGTTGGCGCATGGCGCGCACCACGTCATCGATCACCGTCAACCCTGGGCGCCTCAATTGGCAGCGCTCGGCATCGAACACGTCACGCATGTGGCCGGCTTGAACCAGAGCGCCGCCCACGTGCCGCAGATCGCCGCTGTGCTGCGCCCCGAGGGGCAATTCGCCCTCATCGACGACCCGGTGAATCTGGACATCGGACCGTTCAAGGGGAAATCCATTTCGATTCACTGGGAACTGATGTTCACCCGCGCCATGTTCACCACCGACACCATCGCCCGACAACACGCCTTGCTGCGCCGCGTGGCCGAACTGGTCGATCGCGGAGACATCAAGCACACCCTGACCCAGCGCATTGATGGCATCAACGCTGCGAGCTTGATCGAGGCGCATGCGCTGGTCGAAGCCGGCAACATGATCGGCAAAGTCGTCGTCGCCAATCCCTGAACCATTCCGACAAGGAACGTACCCATGACATCCCCCATCGTCACCACGGCAACGATCAGCCTGGAAGCCGCGCAAACCTTGCTGGCGGAGGCGCGTCGCGCATGTGCAGCGCGCGGGTTCGCCGCGACCATCGCCATTACCGATGCAGGAGGCCACCTGCGCGCCTTCGAGCGCGCGGACGCCGCGCCTTTCCTGACCGTTGACGTCGCCATCAACAAGGCGTGGACGGCAGCCTCGTTCGGCATGGCCACGCATCAATGGAACCAGTACATGGCCGAGCCCGCCGTGGCCCCGCTGGCGCACCATCCGCGCCTGACGCCAGTCGGCGGCGGCGTACCGCTCTTTCACGAAGGGCGTCTGGTGGGCGGCATCGGTATCTCCGGGGGCACCTCGGCCCAGGACCATGAGGCCGCCGAGGAGGCATTGCGTAACGCCGGCTTTCTGTCATGAGGCGCAAACCCACCAACTTTGCATGGAGTATCAGATGAAGAAAACACTGCGCTACGCTCTGTCCCTCGCTGCCATGGCGACCTTCGGCCTTGTTTCCGCCGCTCACGCCCAGCCGACGGCAGAAGCCTCCAAAGCCCTTGATGCGGCCAGCTATGGCCTGGTCGTCAAGCTTCCCATCAGGCCGGAAAGCCGCACTGACTTCCTGCGGATCATCAAGGATCGCATCGCGACAAGCCGCGAGCGTTCCGAAGTCGTGGATTTTCGAGTCCTTGCCACGCCTGATCCAAACGTCTTCGTGGCGATTGAAAGCTTCCGAAACAAGGATGCGTTCGCCGCCTTCGAGAAGTTGCCGGAGTCACAAAGTTTCCTGAGTGTGCTTGTGCCGCTTCTGAGCGGATCCGTCGAAGCCTCCTTCTTGCAACCTCTGCCATAGGAAGGTCTCTACCTTTACCGCGAACTGCCAGCCCGACTTGGGAATCGGCAGTGGGCGCGAGCCTTGCCAATACGCATGCGGACAGGTGACGCTCTCGTTCAGTCATGGCGAGAAAATTCAGGCGCAGTGCGCTGTAAAAAACGCGGCAGGACAATAAGCGCACCCGCATCGTGGCGAACTGGCCGCCAAGCGTGAGCGCTAGACGCTAACCCGTGCCGGTTTTTGGCGCGCGCGCTGGGGCATACGAAGCTGGAGAGCACGGTTCGATATCTCGGAATCGAGGTAGATCACGCGCTTGAGATGGCGGAACAGACAGAGGTATGACCGCCGGCCAAAAGCGGTCATCCGAACGCCTTGAGTTGGACTACGCTGAAAGCGCATCGCATCAGCAATTTGCGACTCAAGGAACCAACATGATTGATGCGCGTACCGGCAAACCGCTTACGACTGAGCGACCAGAAGCTGCAGAGCGGTATCAGCTCGCTGTCGATCGCATCCTCGGTTTTGAGGTGGGCGCCGCGGAAGCCCTGGATCAGGCTTTGGCGCTGGACAGCCAATTCGCCCTGGCCCTGGCTGCGCGCCATATGCTTGCCAAAGACGCCAGGGCTGCGGACGCCGATGTCTTCAAAGCGCGTGCGCTACTGGCAGCACAAGCTGCCCTGCCCTGGGAGCGTGCGCATATCTCCGCGCTCTTCGGCCTGCTTGAAGACCCCTACGCCAACCTCGCGGCGACTGAGGCCTACATCGCTGCCAACTCCAGTGACCTGCTCGTCATCTCGCAACTGTGTGGTTACCTGATCTTCTATGGAGGTGCGCGCAAGCTTGAGCGCGTTCTCAATATCATGGAATCGGTCGACCCTGGTTTGCATGACGATTGGGCCTGCCTCGCGCGCCTGGGGTTCGCAGCCAGTGAGGCCGGTGATCAGAACCGTGGTCGCGCCCTTGTCGAGCGAGCCCTGCAGCAGCGCCCACAGGCCCCCTACGTTATCCATAGCTATGCGCATGTGCTGCACGACCAGGGGGAGCCTGACGCGTCATTGGAATTGCTGGGCAACTGGCTCAATGAACACGGCCCGTCCGCAGTGGGCGGCGCGATGCATGGTCATGTGCAGTGGCACTTGGCCCTGGCAGAGTGGCAGTTGGGCCTCACCGAGCAGGCATGGCAGCGCTATGAGCGTTACGCTGCACCAGAGACCACGCGCAATGGCCCCGTGTTGACCCTGGCCGATTGCGGTGGTTTCTTGTTGCGTGATTACTTGCGCACTGGAACGACACGTCCGGTTTCAGCCGCGGTTTCCGCGCTGTCCGAGCGCTTCAACTCGATGCTGTCGCATCCGTTTATTGCGCTGCATCTTGCTGGAATTCAGGCATCGGCGGGCGATATGGCTGCGCTGGAGCAAAGCAAGGCGGCGATCGCGGCCAAGGAACCCAGCGACCAGGCGCGGCTCTCACTCAGGCTGGTTGATGCCATCAGTCAGTTTGCTGGTGGGCAGTACGCTGAGGCAGCCGATACCTTGAAGCTGATCTCTGCAGATCAACGCATCGGCGTTGGTGGAAGTCGTGTTGAGCGCGTACTCATTGATCTGCTGGAAACAAGAGCCGTTGAGCTGGCTGCGTAGTTCGGAACCGCTCTCATTCGTTGTGCAAAGTGCAGGCAGAAGGCTGGCGATGATTGGCCTGCTCGTGCGTAATGCGTCAGCGCAGGCTTACCAGTGCGAGGTGTGGTCTTCCGTCACGCCGGGCAGCCCCTGCACTGCATGCCGGATGCCCGTGTCCGGATCCACAATCTCGCCATCAAAATGGCCGATCGGCTGAATATAACGACTGGCGGCAATGAGCAGGTTCTTGTTTTCGCTGCGTGCGCCTTCCGGTGTGAATGTCAGGTCGACGTGACGATTGGTACTGCGGATGTGCCACGGTTGCAGCGGCTGCTTCGCATCGAAATCAAATTCGACCGCGCCGACTCGGATCAGCTTGCCATGCAGCCACACGGCGTTTTCGGCATCCCCCATATAACCTTGCTGTAGGTTGAAGCCCTTTTCACGACTGTGCGCGCTGGCCCAGCGCCAATGCGTTTCCCGCGCCAGCAGGCCGTTCGAGTAGTCCAGCGATGCCACGGCGCCATCCAGCGCATAGCGTTTGTGCGGGCAATCGGCGGTGCCACCGACCTTCAGCCCGCCGCTCTTGTGCGTCGAGTGCGCGAGCCAGTTGGCGGGGGCAATGGATGCCAGCACAGGCGGCATGCCAGCCAGTTGGATGTCTGCGGCCAGCCGCAGCTTGGGTGACTGAATGGTCAGGGTCAGGCTATCGCCTTTGCGCTGGTAGGCCATGCGGCAACTTCCGGCCGCGAAAGACGCGTTACCAAAGGCGCGGTCTTCCATCTTTGCGGACAGACCCGGCAATCCATTTGCACTTGTCGCACCGACAACTTCCCGGCGTTGCCGGTCGAACAGGTAGGCGAACGCTGTGCCAGTCCAACCCACATCAACAATCGCTACGCCGATGAAGTAATCAGGATGCGCAATGGCGGCATATTGCCAACGCTTGTGATGCAGCTTGCGGGTCAGCCGCTGGTAGAGCGTTGTTTTCAGCGGCTGCCAGTCGATCTGTTCCACGATCCCTTCATACATGCCAAACGCAGGCAGGCCGTGTTCAAGCACCAGTTGGCTGGGCGCTGCGGGGAGGCGCAATGGTTTCATGGTGTGTCGCGTAGATCCTGAGGCGGAGTGCGGCGACTCTACACGCCACCTGACGCGACATGTGGCGTTTGAAATGGTTGTATGGGCGTGCGTTGCAGCAATGCCGGGGGGGCGCGCCCTGATCCTGCCCCGCGCCTTTGCTATCTGCCGCAGGAGCCGCAGCTTGATCCGGAGTGGACGGTGCGCGATAGCGTCGATACCGTGTCAGCACACTCAAGAAGTCTCCGTTCCTCCGCTCTGTTCAAGCTGCTCGGCGCCTTAGCGACTGACCGATTTCAGCTTGAGCGCTGCCACCAAGGTGTTGCGCGGTCGAGTGGCGGTTGCGGGTCGATAGAAGGCGCTCGGAGCAGGCACCGCCAGCGCATTTGACCCGCCGCGCGCCAGCCGCCAAATCCTCAGAAACCCCTACCGTAGAGGGCTCCACCACGCCATTTGCGTAGGTTATGCTGCCCCCAACAAATTCGCGGCGCGATTAACTCAACTGGATTATTAAAAAGCGCCTAATCCAAAATGCCTAGAAGGGGCGGTATGGCCACGCTGATCCCCAGCCTGAATAGCTGCTTGGGGTGCATGACCTCTGGCAGGAAGCGGTTTGCGCGTCGGCTCGACGCATCGCCCAACAACTAGGGAATCGTATGGGCGCACAAGACCGCAATCGGCGCAGGGGCCATCACAGCCAAAAGCCGCAGAACCCAGACTGGCAAAGCGAATACGCCAGATGGTACGGCCGACCGAATACGCCAACACCAAGGCAGCGTGTGCATTGGACCGTACGCTTGCTAGGGTGGCTGGCACTGTTCTGCATCGCCCACCTCGCCAACAGATACCTCGGCATTTACGACCGCGTGGAAAAACTGTTTGTGCCGGCACCTCCGCCGGTGATTACGCAGACAACACCGGAACCCAAGGCACCACAACGACCAGAAACGCAAAAAACACAGCGTCCGCTAGAGCCTGCGATCACGATATCCAACGCATCAAAGCGCGTTGACTACCGCGATCCGCCAGCCCCAGTACCCCAGCCCCAACAAGCGGGAATTGACCCGTACACCGCCGAGCTTGCACGGCAGGCGGATGCACGCATCGCAAGACAAAACGTAGAAGCACAAGCACAACAGGTTGTAGTCCAGCAGCACAACGTCAACGCTGGGCGTTGCGCGCAACTGGCCAACGACCGAAACATCATCACGGAGTGGCTGAGAATGGCCGGATCAGGAGCAGACCGAGCGCGATTCCAAACACTGCTTCAAGTCAACCAATCGGACATGGCGCGATACGGGTGCTAGCCGATCGCTGATCGGCAGACCCGGAACCGTATGCCCAACCCAATTCGGGCAATAGCAATCAAGGCACCACGCATGAAACAGATGAGAGCGCTTTTCAGCGTCATAGGCATGTTGACGATAGGTGCGTCCAGCGCCTACGCAGCCGAATGGCCGCAGTTGCGCGGTGACCATCACCGGCGGCAGTGCGTTCAGGCTTTGCAGTTGGCCAAGGCGACATTCCGATCCGATTCGATGTATTTGTATGGGCCGCCACCCGTTCCATCTGGATTTGGTAGCGCTGTTGTTTTGCAGCCCAAGTCGCTTGCTACGGACGCTGAAGACAACCTCATTGAAGACAGTGCAGTCTTCCATAAACTTCCCGGTCGTGGCACGCGCTCGCCGTCGACGACCCACTGGCAAGCGAAGCCTCAATACGGCTACCGCCTGGTGGTGCGAGAGGTCACACACTCTTGGCGTGGTGAGGTCTATTTCCTCATGACCTCAGACGAAACCGTGAGCGCAGAAGATATCGTCAATGCTGAACTCGGTGGCCCTGCGGAAAAAGGGGTGCAGCACATATGGACGGATCGATACCGATGGAAGCCACCAGTTGTCTTGCAGGATTCTCACGCTGGCACACTGTGGGTTGTCGATGTAGGCCAGCCGTTCGAATTCCTCGGTGACTGGAGAATCCTGGTCCCGGAGCCTGGCGTGTTGTCACAGCCATGTACGGTCGTATTTCATCCAGCCGTGAAAACGGCAGAGGACCTTCTTCCGCTACCTGTTCGCAAGCTGGCAAAGTTGTTGGATGCCGCTCTAGGGCAAGGCGACAACGAGGGAACGCTTCAGCCTACCGCCCGCATCAGGGTAGAGGTTCAGCATACGCTGGCAAACGCTGCGCTCCGACCGTGGGCGCTGACAGACCCATACAACACGCGCCAGGAAGTGGATGCAGGTCTGGCTAGCTGGTCGCAAGAAGAGCAAGCTCATGCGGCGATTTATCAAGACATACTGAGCCAGTATCCCCTCGCAGAGCGATCACTCGCCAACTACTATCGCGATCGGTTCAAGCGCAAGCCCGCAGAAGCTAAGCGGCTTGCCGCGTATGCCATGGATATCGTCTTCCGGTCGTACTACGTTTTCCACAGTGAAGACCCGGAAAAGTATCTCCGGCGTGACCACCTTGCGCCTAACCCCTGGAGGCAACCCTGACCACCATGCGCATACTCCTTCTTGTTGCCGGTTGCCTGATCGCAACGCCCTCTCTTGCAACAGTCGCTTGGACGTGCACTTACAACGGCGAGACGTATCGGGTCAGTATGCCCTGCGAAGAGGCGCTCAAGCGCGGTATCACGCCACCATTCAAGGAGCGACCGGACGCGCCAGAGTGTGCGGACCTCAAACAGCAGAGGGCTGCTGCACTTGCTCAACTGGAAGCGGTCGTGTCTGCACCAGGTAAGGTTCAAGTCGAAGAGATTGCTCGTTTGGACAGAAACTTTCGTGACTTGGGGTCGACGCAGAATCAGTATGGCTGCAAGGATGCGCCTCCGCTGCCGTAGGTTGCAGCCGATCATTGGAGGGGAATGGTCATGCTCAAACAGTGTCTCCGAGACCCGATTCCGGAGATTTTCGATGCAGCACGATTCCTGGATGCCGCCGTTTCTGCTCATATCCAAGGAAGGCATGCGGTTGCCGAGCAACTACTGACGTTGGCAAACATGCCCGCGGTGCGTGAATGGACGGAATCGCTCTGGGGGGCCAACAGTCCGTACGTGCAGATACGGACCGACCCCGATGCACCGGCTTACCTCGCTGATGACCTGAAGGTTCCGCTGCGGATGCCGAACGCTTCGGAGAGGGCGGCACTGCATGTCCGCGATGGGTACCACTGCCGCGTTTGCGGAATTCCCGTTGTCCGCAAGGAAATTCGTGTGAAGCTGGCTGAAGCCTATCCAACCGCCGTGCCTTGGGGTAAGGCGAATGGCGATCAGCATGCAGCTTTCCAGGCCATGTGGGCACAGTACGACCACGTCATTGCGCACGCACGCGGCGGCACCAACGATCCTGAGAACATGATCGTCACGTGTGCGCCCTGCAACTATTCCCGCATGAGCTACACCTTCGCCGAGGTTGGTCTTGCCGACCCACGCGAGCGAGCGCCGATTCAATCAAGGTGGGATGGCCTGGAACGATTCCGCTAGTCGTTTGCTCGCAGGAGCGGTAGGCTGAAACCGGGGCGGCAGCTGTTACGACGATCTGCGTGATCGCTTACGCGCAAGGCGGGCTAGCGGCCGAAATCGGCCACTTGCGGTCGTTCAATCGATCACAAATACTACGTGCTGACCGAAAACACGAAAACTTCAGATGCCCGATATGTACCGGCTAATCCGCGCTGTTGTGGTGCTCACGATCTTTTGGCTGGCCGGTCCGACGGCCGGGGCGGACCCAGGCACGCCAAGCCCACCGGCGGCGTTCCAATACCCGCCGCACGTCCAAGCTTTCTTCACTCGCTTAAAAGCGCTGGCAGATACGGGAGACCTTTTCGACCCCACCTCCGTGGCTGGTCGGCTCGACATGAAACTGCAGGCGGAAACGAAGGAGCGGATTCCGCAGCCGGCAAACTGTAAGGGCGCTTTAGGCTTCCGCTCACACCAAACGACTACTGTGGCGACCGTTGGTGAGACTTGGTATCGGCCGATGCCAGGCGGCCTGGACGATATGCCAATTCCTGCGGCATTTATCAATCCAGCAACGAGTGCCGGGCAAGCTGCTTTTACTTATTCAATTCAGCACACAGTGGGATGTAGCGACCGATTCAGCCTCGTGGATCAAACGAGCGCATCGCTTGGATTTTCTGGACTGCCATCGTTCGCGTGCGTGTCTGCACGGGGCGTTCTGGCCTTGCTGCCCGGGTCCAAGTGGAATATGGCTACGGATGGCGTTTCTCTTGTCCAGTACCAAGGCCGACTTGACGACGATGTACGTGTTGGCGTCGACGTCTACTTTCGGGCGGGTGCGCCGTGCGCAATAGGTGCCACCGTGACGCAATCTCAGAGGGAAGGCCTTCGGTATCAGCGGGCTGAAGCGAAGCGAAGAAACTGTGGAGTTCAAGTAACGCGCACTTTTTGCGCCGACCACAAGCCGTTTGGATGGGGGGGATGGACAGGCACAAGACGAACTGTATGAAGCAGTTTCGGCCACTTGCGGAACCATCGACCAGCTTGTTAAGAGTGATACCGAGCACGGAACGCTTCCCTCACCATGGCCCAAGTGGAAACGGGGCGCTGAGCCGTGCAATGTCTATGACGAGTAGTCAGAGAGGACGATTTCAGCAGTAGCCGTGTACGGGCGGCGCGTAAACGTCCTGCCGTTGCCGGATGAATGTCCGCAATGGGTCGATAGAAGACGCTCTGAGCAGGCGCAGTGCCCCCCAACTTGCCCCGCCCCTCCCGCAAACGCTAAACTCCCCCCGCTGCGCAAACAAACGCAGCCGGGACTGCAATCCCGCACGCATCCGTCCGGAAGAGACCCTCAAGTTTCTACCGCTGCTGTCGTTCGCCCTATGGGCGGGCCTCGGCAGGGAGGGCTTCGGCCCTGCCGTCTTGATGGATCGTCGGTATTGCAGACCTTGTCGTGTGCCCGCCCACCCCTCGTGGTGGGTGGCTCCCTACTCAACCAGAAGAGGGCAAGACAATGGAGCAACCGACCCAAGCCGTACCCATCCTCCGCGGGCATCGCCCCGCACGCCACCGCACCTGCATCGCCCTTCGCCGCCCGGCCGGAGGTGCCCGATGAGCCTGCAACACGACCGCGACTATCTGAAAGGCGCCCTGTACGCGCGAGATTTCCTACGCCGCTCGCAAGCGGGCATGAAGCTGCATCGGCACTTCGAGCCCCGGACGCTGCGCTGGGAATACCAGATCCACATCCGCGACAAATCCGGCGAATACCAGGCCGGGTTTCTCGACGCGATTGGCGCGTACGTGCTGACCACGCTGGAGGGCGTGTTGGTGGATCTGTATCAGTGGGAAATCCTGCGCGTGCTGGAGCGCGGGAACGAGCAGAAATAAAAGAACAGCAGTGAACGCGACCCCGAGACGGGCGGGGGAGCCAACCGAGGGCGCCAAGCCGAGCCCTCCGACTGCCAAGCCCTGAGGCCCAAGCGCCCAGGCCGGTCACTCAACTGCTCACCGGCTGGGCCGAGGTCTTCCGCGTGTCAGGTCGTCAACGCCCGACACTGTTTGGCGCACTCGCGACACGACTCCATGCAGGCTTTGCAGGGCTCGTGCTTGTCTGCGTGCTTCTTGCATTCCGCCTCGCAGTCATTGCATGCCTCCAGCGTGACCTTGGCCAGCGCTGGAAAATAGTGGGAGTCCTGGTTGGCGAGCCCTTGCAGCGCCGTGCACAGGGCCATCATTTGCGAAACGCTGGTGGCACACGCGGCCAACTCCGGGTTGCCGTTGCCCAGCAGGCCGAGGCAGTGGTTCACGCAAACCTGCCCGCTCGATACGCAGGCCCCCGCCGCATCCGCAAGCGCCTTGTATTGCCCGCCCCCATGGTGCATGTGGGCATGGTCCTGGGCTGCAGCCCGATCCGCCGCCGCCAGTGCGCTCAGGGCGAGCATTCCGGTACCGAAAAGTGCCTCACGTCTGTCCATGTCGAACCCTCCTCAAGAAAATTGACTGCAGCGGTAGCACCTTCAACGGCGTGCAGAGATCGCCGCCGCCGGCATCACGGCGGCGGGAATGGCTCCATGCTAGGAGTTGTGCTGTGGGAAGTCACGATTTTGGAGCGGTCGTAGCCAGGGGCCCGAGCCAACCGAGAGCGCCAAGCCGAGCCCTCCGACTGCAGGGCTCTGGGCTCCAAATACCGAGTTCCGAACATCGAACGCCGAGTCCAGAACACCAAACGCCGAGTCCAGAACGTCGAATGCCGAGTTCAGAACGCCGAACGCCGAGTTCAGAACGCCGAGTGCCGAGTTCAGAACCCGGAGCGCCGAGTTCAGAACCCCGAACGTCGAGCCCGGCGACCCACGCGTCAGAACCGGTAATCCACCTTCAGGCTTGCCGCCTGCGCAGACGCATGCGTGGTGTTGAGCATCACGTCGTACCCCAGCGAGACCGACAGCGCTTTGGTCTGCCGCAGGCCCAGGCTCACGCCCACGGCCAGGTAGCTGCGCGGTAGGCTCGTGCCCGGTGCGGTAAAGAGCGTGCCGTCTTGCGAGGCCACGCTGACGGCGCGGTTCGCATCGAGCACCTCACGCGCATAGCTCAGCCGCAGCTGTGCCGCCACTGGGTGGACCTCCCCAAACGTCTTGTCCAGCGTCACGCCCACATACGGCTGCAGGCTGCGGACGGTGTCGGTGCCGACGTTCAGGTTCTGCCCACCCGCGCCGCTTTCACCAAAGCTGTTGGCGTGGAAGTAGGC
>SDBV01004577.1_pt1 | contig 19813 bp, 14 predicted proteins | sample 2277081 | NCBI WGS metagenome assembly SDBV01 (sample SAMN10402039, study PRJNA504765) | marine sediment metagenome | isolation source: marine sediment core GS10_PC15, 223 cmbsf | place: Arctic Ocean: Southern Knipovich Ridge | collected 2010
AACTTGATGGGCAAGGTGGGAAAATTGCGCGATGGGTCAGGAGACCCACCACGCTGAAAATGTGATTGCTGGATTCTGGTTTCTACTTACACGACGGACACAGTCGACTTTTTCTGAGATTCCAGTGCAGCGGTGAAAAGTTTATGACTGATCGCCGCTTCCTCCGGCGTCACGCAGCCGGCGAATGGGCGGATCGGGCGGCCGTGGTGCAGTTCGTAAAGGTAACCGGCCCACATCTGCTGGACTGCGTCGGAGAAGCCGATCTCGAATATCCCGCCGGTGATGCTCTTAAAGGCGGTCTCGGAACCCATGTCGATCTGGCCCCAGATTTGCTCAGATCCGTCGTACTCCAAAACCTCCAGCAGCTTGGGATTCTTCGTGGACCACGACATGGATGTTTTGGTGCCCAGGATTCTGACGTACCAGGTGTTTTTCTCACCGGGTGAAATGCGATAACTCTTGAACGTCCAGGGAAACGTTTGGCCGGTGGCGGGGTCTTCCATCTCGCACAGCAGCGTGGCGTTGTCCCACGTTTTGCAGGGCACCATGTCGCCTTTCGAGTTGGGTCGCTGGGGGACGATGTCGCTGAGTATGGCGCGGACGTTCCTCGGGCGCCACCCAGCGCGGAAGGGGACGTGGGCGGCGTGCATCCCGAGATCGCCCATTACGCCGTACTCGCCGTTGATCTCGATCATGCGCTTCCAGTTGATGGGTTTGTCGGGGTTCATGTCGCTGGAGTGTTTAAAGCCGGTTTCAACCTCGATTACCGTACCGACCGCGCCGCTTTCGATCAGCTCGCCGATTTTCTGGACGGCTGGGTAAAAAGGCATCTGCGAGCAGCAGCGGACGAATACATCCGGGTGGTTCGCAATGCAGGCGAGGATCGCGTCGTTGGCGGGCTTGTCGATCCCGAAAGGCTTCTCGCCCATCAGGTGTTTGCCCGCCTCGATAATCGCACAATAAATCTCTTTGTGCAGATTGTGCGGGACGGCGCAGTAGACCGCATCGACGTCGGGATTCCCCAGCAACTCCTGATATTCCTCCGTGACCTGCTTGATCGCGGGAAAGTTGCTCTGATACCACTCGAACAGTGCGGGATTCTTGTCGCAGACCGCCACGATTTCCGGGCGAACGTCCATCTCGGGCAGATGGCACCAGCGGGCTGCGGCGCTTGCGAATTCCCGACCCATCAACCCCCCGCCAATTATTCCAAAACGTATTGTCTTCATTGCTCTTTTCCCTTTTCCCTATTTGCCTAACTAACCGCGTGCGTGCATAGCACGCACCCTACATTTCTTTACTCTATTGCCTATTTGCCTACTTGCCTAATTCAACACAATTCCTTTTCCGTCTCTCCGATGGCCTCGTCGATCATGTCCAGGCCCTTTATCATAACCTCATCTTCCATGATAATCGGCGGGCTCATTCGCAGGATATGCCCTGCCGGTATCCACGCCAGACCCTTTCGGAACGCCTTCTGGTAGACGAGTTTCCCGGCCTCGTCGAACGGGGCCTTTGTGGCCTTGTCCTTGACCAACTCGATGCCCATCAGGCAGCCCTTGGCCCGCACGTCGCCAACGATGGGGTGCTCATCCTTCATCTTCTCCATTCGCTTCTGAGCGATTTCGCCTAGATGAATGGCCCGCTGGAGGAGATTTTCCTCCTCGATGACCTCGGTGCTCGCCAGTGCGGCGGCGCAGGCCATCGGGTTCCCGCCATAGCTGCTGGAGGCTGAAATCGACTCGAAGCATTCCTTGTACCGCTCGCGGACGGCTACGCAGGTTACGGGGAACCCGTTCCCGAACCCTTTTCCAATGGCAACCACGTCAGGAATTACGTCCCAATGCTCCATGCAGAGGAACTTGCCCGTTCTGCCCCAACTTGTGAGCACCTCGTCCGCCATCAGCAAAATACCCTTCTCGTCGCAGAACTTGCGGAGCTTCGGGAAGAAGTCGTCCGGGGGCATGACCGATCCGCCCCAGCCCTGGATTGGTTCGAGACAGAACCCGGCCACGTCGTGCACCGTCGCGCGGTCCAGGTATTCGTCGTAAAACTGGATGTACCGGTCGGTGTCAATCGTTCCGTCCTTTTTGGTCCAGTGCGGGTGATAGCAGTCGGGCCGTGGGACCATGTGGAACCCCGGTGCGCGAGTCGGGCCGTACACGAACGAGCGGACGTGCCCCAGCGAGACGCTGCCGTAAGACTTTCCGTGGTAATCGTAGAAGCAGGATATCATTTCCTGGCTTTTCGTGGCCGCTCGCATAACGCGCAGGCCAGCTTCGACAGCCGTCGTCCCGGAGTCATAAAACTGGAACCCGTTCAGGTCGCCGGGTAAGACCTGCGCCAACTTTTCCACCAGCGCCGTCTTGATCGGCGTGGTGAAGTCGTGGGCGTTCATCAGTGTGTTGGCGTATTTGGCGACGGCTTCGGAGACTTTGGGGTGGCAGTGCCCAAGCGTCGTAACGTAGATCCCCGACGAAAAATCGATGTACTCGTTTCCGTCCACATCCGTCAGCGTGCACCCGTGCCCGGATTCGAACGCTACCGGAAACAGCTTCACCTGCCCGCTGAGGCCCTTGAAATACTTCGTGCAGCGGTCGTGGTATTCCTTGCTCTTAGGACCGGGAAGAGTATCGGTTTTAATGTTCGGGACTTCGTTCAAGTCAACGTGTGCCCAATAATCCTTCATGATCGTTAATTCCTTCATGATCGTTAATTCCTTCCTGCATTTTTCCAGATAAGCCCTTTATTGTTTTACCGTTATGATGTTTGCGCCAAGCTTTTCGAATTGGCGTTTGTCTTCATCTCCAATGCCTTCATCCGTAATCAGTCCGTCAACTTCCCGCAGAAACCCGTGGCGGATCAACGCCGTCTTCCCGATCTTGGAACTGTCCGCCAGCACGTACGTTCGTTTGGCGCGTTTGCGTATTATCCGGTCGACTTGCGAGATTCGCATGTCGGCGGTGTACAGCGCCCCGTCGGGCCCGATCCCGTCCGTCCCCTGGAACGCGATGTCGGCTGTGAACATTTCCAGCACCGCCTCGGTGACCAGCCCGGTAAGGTCGGGGCTGCCTCGGCGGATCACACCTCCCAGCAGTACTGTCTGTATCCCTTCGGAAAACTGTAATTCCGACGCCACCGCGAGGCTGGGGGTCAGGACCGTAAGGTCGCGGAACTCCTTTAGCAGATGGGCCAGCTCCAGCGTCGTGGTTCCCGTGTCCAGGATTATCCGCTGGGCGGGCTGGATGAGTTTGACGGCCTCGGCGGCGATTGCCTGTTTGATGCGGCGATTGGCCTGCCTGCGAGCAACGAAATTGAACTCGAAGACCATTCGCTCCGCCGGCATGGCCCCGCCGTGAGTCCGCCGAACCTGCCCCGTGTGCTCCAGCTTGTCGAGGTCCCGGCGAATCGTCATTTGGCTACAGCCGAACATCTCCGCCAGCTCGGAAATCGAGACCGCCTTCCTGCTCTGCAGGATGTCCCGAATCCTGGACTGCCGCTGGGCTACGGAAACTCGCTGTGTCACCTTCATTCAACCACCAATGATAAAAACAGTTACTTTTAACCTTATCTATCACGTTCTCACGCAATTTCAATGGCAAAAGTGTGAATTATTGTGAATTATTGTGTTTATTTAACAAATCGCGACATCTAATTGAGTTCGAAGAGCACAAAGGGAGGAAGGAGTCAGGAGTCAGAAGTCAGAAGTTAGGAGGAAGGAGTCAGAAGTCAGAAGTTAGGAGGAAGGAGTCAGGAGTCAGGAGTTAGGAGGAAGGAGTCAGAAGTCAGAAGTTAGGAGTCAGGAGTCAGGAGTTAGGAGTAAGAAGTAAGAAGTAAGAAGGGGAAGTTCGGAGGGATCGAATCGTCCCGACGGTCCCACTCTTGCTAGCCGCGAGCGCCTAAGCGAGCGGTTTCTTTCTTACGAGTGGGATCTTCGCAATACGAAAACATCGATTCTTTTTCCATGACTTTGACGCGTGGGTACAAGACACCCCTTTCCGCTTCGCGGAACCTGCCTGCCGGTAGGCAAGTAGGCACCCCACCCCACCCGGCGCGGCTTGTCCGCTTCACGGAATTGGCAGAGGGGGTTTATCCCTCCGCGACAGCCTTTGCGAGCATGTCGCCAACTTCAGTGGTGCTCATGCCCATTTTTCCGGCGGACTGGGATTTCATCTTCGGGGTGGAGGCGACGATGGCGTCTTCCACGCGGTTCCCGGCGTCGATGAGCTTGGCGTCGGAGGTGTTGTTGCCCGTCTCTCGCAGCAGCATTCCCAGCGAGGCGACTGCGGCGATGGGGTTGATGACGTTTTGGCCGGTGTATTTCGGGGCCGACCCGCCGATTGGCTCGAACATGCTGGTGCCCTTCGGGTTGATGTTACCCCCGGCCGCTACGCCCATCCCGCCCTGAATCATCGCCGCCAAGTCCGTGATGATGTCGCCGAACATGTTGCATACCACGATCGTGTCGTAGTATTCGGGATTCTTGACGAACCACATGCAGCAGGCGTCCACGTGGTTGTAGTCCTTCTCGATATCCGGGTATTCCTCGCCGATCTCCATGAAGGCCCGGTACCACAGACCGTGGGCGTAGGTCAGCACGTTAGTCTTACCGACGAGCGTGAGCCTCCTCTTGGGATTATTGCGACGTTTGCACAGTTCGAAGGCGTACCGGATGGCCCGCTCCACGCCGCTGCGGGTGTTGCACATGATCTGCGTCGCCACCTCGTTCGGCGTCCCCTTGTACTGGACCCCGCCCATCCCCGAGTAGAGCCCTTCGGTGTTTTCGCGGACGACGACGAAGTCGATGTCCTCGGGGCGTTTGTTCCCCAGGGGCGTCTCGACGTTCGGGTATAGCTTCACCGGGCGAAGGTTAATGTACTGGTCCAGCTCGAAGCGAAGTTTCAGCAGCAGCCCCTTCTCCAATATCCCCGGGGCCACGTCCGGATGCCCCACCGCGCCCAGATAAATGGCGTCGAACTTGCGGAGTTCGTTGATTTCATCGTCGCTTATGACCTCGATGCTCGGGTGGGCGGGGTCGCCGCCGCGTTGAAGATACCGGTCGCCGCCGAAGTCGAAGTCCGCAGTCTCGTATTTGAACCCGATCTTCCCAGCGGCGGCCTGGAGCACTTTCAGCCCTTCAGCTATTACTTCCGGGCCGGTCCCGTCACCACCAATAACTGCTATTCGGATCACGTTTTAGTCCTTTCCGCTGTTGAGTGCCCCAGTTTGGATTCCTGCGAATCCCAAAGGGCGGAACTGTAGCAGATTGTCGGCCGAGGAACAAGCCTCTATCGTCCCCCAATTAATGCCGGGGAAATGGATTATTCTTCTTGCAAAACGGATTATTTTAGCGTATTATAGGGTAGTAAGAGTATGTTCTTGGACGATATTGGTTTAGGGATCTTTAATCAGCTATTTATAACTCGTTATAATCGAGAAAGGAAATCGCAATGAAAAAGAAGTTGCATGAACGGAGAACCCGGCGGGAAGCAGCAAATCGATTCGGTTTTACACTGATCGAACTGCCCTTCGACAAGCTCAGGGGAGTGAGGAAGCGAAAAAGCAGGGCTTTTACGCTTATCGAACTACTCGTGGTCATCGCCATCATCGCGCTGCTGGTGAGCATCCTGCTGCCTTCGCTGAATAAGGCCAAGGCCCTCGCCAAGGCCGCCATGTGTGGCGTCCAGAACAGGAATTTGGCGTTGGCCTACCTTTTATACCGCGAGGAATGGGAATTCCTCCCCTGGGGCGCCAACTATATTGGAAGCCATGAACTTGGCGTTGGCGGGGAAATCTTTATGCTCAGGAGGTCAGTAGTGGAGGAAATGGAGGATGACGGGCTCGATCCGATAATTGCGTACACCTGCCCCGCCAACCCCGATGAGCCCAGGCGATGGTGGATTCCTTATGGTTCTTCGCCTACCTCCTACCCCGGCCCGTGGGGCTCTCATGCTGATGATGTTGATGGTGCTGGAAGATACATAAACGATGACTACGGGACTTATACCTACCTGGAGGGGAAGGATCTTCCAGACGATACCTGGTCGGTGGGGGGCATTATTGACCCCGACGCGCAAGTCGCCACGCACAATAACCTCTCCTCGGAGCACGCGATGGTGGGCTGCCTCGCTATGGTCTGGGATTACTATTACATGGGTAACCACCACTTTTTAAACACCAGCTACAAGGGTTTCAACACGGCCTATGGCGACGCCCACGTCGAGTGGACCAACACTCCGGATGATTTCTACGACCCACCCCGGACAGATGTCCCATATACCACATGGGGGACATGGTTTTACTGGTGGTAGTAGCGACGTGGCGCCGTCCACAAATGATCCCTTGGTCTTCGATCATTTGACGCGATGGGAGAAACAGAAGGGAATCCACCATGAGAACGCATCGGGTCGGAACGGACACTTGGGTCCGAAGATACCGGCGTGGTCTACCTACCGGGCGGGGAGGTTTCACGCTTATCGTAGTGAGGAAGCGAAAAAGCAGGGCTTTTACGCTTATCGAACTACTCGTGGTCATCGCCATCATCGCGCTGCTGGTGAGCATCCTGCTGCCTTCCCTTGCGAAGGCCAAGGACCTCGCCAAGGCCACCATGTGTGGCGTCCAGACCAGGAATTTGGCGTTGGCCTACCTCTTATACCGCGAGGAATGGGAATTCCTCCCCTGGGGCTGCAAAGGCGTTTTAGCACCCCCGATTGTACATGATGTTGGCCGGGGTGGGCAGCTCTATCACCTCAGGATGACAGTAGTGCAGGAAATGGAGGATGACGGACTCGATCCGATAATTGCGTACCGTTGCCCCGCCAACCCCACCGAAGAAATGCCCCGGCGATGGTGGAATCCTTGGGGGGATCCGCCTACCAACTACCCCGGCCCGTGGGATCCAGACTGTATTACTTCTGAAACATTCGTGAGCGATGACTACACGACTTATACCTACCTGGATGGTAGGGATCTTCCGGAAGGTTGGACGGCGGCGGAGGAAACCCAAGTTCGCAACAACAACCTGAAAGTCGCCACGCACAATAACCTCTCCTCGGAACACGCGATGGTGGGCGATTACACCATGAGTATTACCCGCGACACCTTCTGGGACTGGCACTATACCGATACTAGCTACGAAGGTTTCAACACGGCTTACGGCGACGCCCATGTCGAATGGGAGAAGCTACCGAACAATTTCGACGGACTGGCCCCGGACAATCCCACATACGTCACATGGGGATCCTGGAACTACTGGTGGAAGGAGTAACGGCGTAGCGATCTGTACACAAAATAATCCCTTGGTCTTCGATCATTTGAGGCGATGGGAGAAACAGAAGGGAATCCATCATGAGAACACAGCGAACCGGAACGGACACTTGGGCTCGCAGATACCGGTGTGGGGGACCTACCGGGCAGGGAGGTTTCACGCTCATCGAACTGCCCCTCGACAAGCTCAAGGTAGTGAGGAAGCGAAAAAGCAGGGCTTTTACGCTTATCGAACTATTGGTCGTGATCGCCATCATCGCGTTGCTGGTGAGCATCCTGCTGCCTTCCCTTGCGAAGGCCAAGGACCTCGCCAAGGCCTCCATGTGTGGCGTCCAGGCCAGGAATATGGCGTTGAGCTTCCTGATGTACCGCGAAGAGTGGGAGCACCTGCCCTGGAACTCGACAGGCAAACTGAGTACTACTGTTGATATGATTGGCTATTCCGGGATTTACACGCTTCACATGCCGGTCGTCGATGATCTCGAGCAGAAGTTCGGGCTCGATTCCATCATTGCTTACACCTGCCCCGTCGACCCCGGGGAACCCCGGCGGTGGTGGGCGTGGAGCGAAGCCGACGGTCCGCCGACACCACGGGATCAAAAGACCATTGACCTAGAAATATTCTATGCCGATGACTACAGCTTCTACACCTACCTGGACGGGAAGGACATAAAACCTCCCTTGATGGCTAACCCCGCCGGTCTCGACGAAGACGCACTGGTCGCCACGCACAACAATCTTTCCTCGGATCACGCGATGTTGGGAGACAGGGTTTTTGCTATATGGTCAGTCACCAACCCCCCCGCCATACATAGCTTCCACTATATGGAAACCAGCTACCAGGGCGCTAACACGGCCTACGGCGACGCCCACGTCGAGTGGTTCCACATCCAGGATACCATATTCGACTCAGATCAGATTTCGAATAACACTTGTCAATACTCGCCATACTCGACGTGGTACAACTGGTGGAAGTAGCGGCGTGGCGATCTGTCCACAAATGATCCCTTGGTCTCCGATCATTTGATGCGATGGGAGAAACAGAAAGGCGGCGACTATTCGACATCGGACGAGCCTTAAAGAGGTCGTCCGATGTTCTTTATGCTGTTGCTTTTATTCCAAGTGCTTCTTCCAGTATTCAACCGACTCGGTCATGTCGCTTATTATTTGCTCGTCACTTTGAGACAAGCCAAAGAATATCTCGAAGACAAGCAGCATCTCCCTGGCGCCGGATTCATGTATGGCCTCGATCAGCTTCTCCGCCTTGATGATGCCCTTCTCATTGTACTGTTTGGTGAACGGCCAGTGATCACTGGAAAGCTCACCACACTGCTGAATGTGAATCAACGGACACATATCCCCTAACTGGCGTATCCATTCGTAGGGATCCGTATCCTGCGGGTCGTGGGGGAACTCTTGGCAGCACATGTGCCCGAGATCTATCACGAGCTGAATCGGTAAGTGCGCCTTGTCGTTTGCCCTTTTCATGAGTTCCTTTGTCTGGCGAATGGTGTAAGGTATCTCGCTGGGCGCATACATCTGCTCCCACAGGATGAATTCATGACCTTCCTGCTTGGCGAGTACGGACAAATCCTGGAATGCTGAGATCAAGTGGTCGACTATCAATTGATAGCGATCGGAATTGCCGAGGTCGTTCGATGAAATCGTATCAAAGTGCCCGCCGATTCCCTTTGCCCCGAGCTTCGTCGCCAGCATGATGGCTTCTCGACACCAACGAAGTCCGTCTTTGCGCACCCGTTCGTCCGGATGCGAGACGAGGTTGAGACAGTGCGTGATGGTACCGGTGAAGTAGTTGTGAATCACCAGTCCGTTATCCTCGACCAACTTCCTGGTCTCCGAGGCGATTTCCGACAGCCCCGGTTCGGAGACAAAAAACGGATCGAGAAAATCTGAGTCGAACTCGACAATATTCAAGCCGAGTTTGTTTTTTACAATGTCGATCCAGGCTTCGGGTTCCGGGAATCGCTTCTTGGCAAACGACAGGTCCACCCCCAATTTAATATCAGCCATTGTTACGTATTCCTTCTTTCAGGTTTTCATTACAGGAGAATCTTTTCTCCCTTGGCGACAATCTTGTCAATCTCTCTGGTTTTGTCCTCATCCAGATTAAATGGGGCGGTCTTTTCAAGAATTTCTTTCCATTGTTTGTGGGCTGTCTCGACAATATCTTTGTTCGCATCTATCGATCCGCAGATAGCAGCGGTCTTGTCCATAAGGTGCGGTAGGAACACCTGCTTGCGGAAGTTCGCGGCGGTGTGTTCTTCACTGAAGAAATTACCCCCTATCCCTTGTTCCTTGATAAGGTCGAAGCACAGGGTTTCATCGGTAATTTCTGCACCGTCCAGGTATCGGTTAAGAACTTTTCCCATTTCGATGTCTATCAATGCCTGTTCTGGCGAGAAGACGGTATTACCAGCTATTGCCCCGGCCGGATAGTTAATCATCCCGCCCACGGCGCAGGTCATTAGTTTGAACATCCGTTCCAGCCCGGCCTGAGCTCCGGGGTACTTCGCATCGATCCATGAGACGCCGTGGTTGTATTCCAGCCCATAGTAGCGGCCGTAAAGCTGGGCGAGCCCAAGGTCTATCAAGACAGGCTCCGGGACACCGAATATAGCCCGCCCGGTCCGCATATCCATCACGCCGGCGACGGTACTCGCTTCCACTGGTGCCGTTGGGGTGAGTGATTTGATGCACGTCCATATCCCGAGTATCTCGGCGTTTCCTATAGCCATAGCCCCCGCGGGGGTTATCGGAGCGGAAAGTCCCATAAGCGGCATGGGGGTAATGTGGCAGGGAAGTTCTTTCTTTGCCATAAACGCGATTACCTCCCCAGGGGTATTAGTCAACCGCAACGGAGGGGTCGGTTCCTTGACGCCCATTAAAATGGGCTCTTTCTTGAATGCTTCCCAGCTTCCTTTCAGAACGATGCCTATCTCGATAATGAGCTCCAGATCTTTGGTGTTTGTCACCTGCGCCGATCCGGGCCTTGATGTGTTTTTGGCGATCAACGCAGCACCCTTTAGGGCCTGGAGTTCGGCGGGCACTGTCGTACCATCCGGTTCGCGCAGATACATCAGGGGATTCCCAATGCTTGCGACTTCCGGGATCGCCTCGCCCAGTTGCACCATCGTACGCATATCCTCGGACGTAGTCTCTCGGATACTCTGTTTCTCGTGGTCATACAGGTACAGACAGGCCCCGCCGAAACTTGCCTTTACGGAAGCAGGGCGAGTATCAAGCGTAAAGTTATTATGCCAGCTAAATGGCAGTTTAGTAACTTTTCCCCTCTCGTTTTTTGCCATCTCGAGCGTCTTTTCCACCAGCTCCGGCGGGAATTTGACGACCTGCTTTTGATGATCTACCTTTGCACCCTGCTGCTCGAGAGATTCGAGAAACTCCGGTACCATTATCTCCATGCCGATTTCGCTCAGAATCCTCAAGCTGCTCTCATGCAGCCTGCGCAACTCATCATCGCTGTACATTTCCCAGGGAATCTGGATGTTCTTCATGTCTTTTCCTTTAGTCCAAGTGCTTTTTTCAGCATTCAACCGATTCGGCCATGATGTTTGCTTCTAGTACTCTGTCCCACCTAAATTGTTGGGTGGCACGGCTTGCTTGTCAAGCCGTGTAGCCGCGAGAACACAGGTTGCAAGCAATCTGCCCCACCCGTCAGTTTTTCCGGGACAGAGTACTAGCCGCATGGTGTTTTTAGCCGCAGAGCGGCGTCTTTCTTAGCCACGGGCGAAAGCCCTTGGTAAATGTCCCGTTCGAACCCCAGCCCCGTAGGGGCGTCTTGATTCAGACACAACCTGTTGCGTTGACAATATCAAGGCGCCCCTACGGGGCTTGAAAAAACACGCATCCTCAAACCCCGGGCTTCCGCCCGGGGCTAAAAACGATCGCCCCGCCGGGGCTAAGAAAAACACCCGCGCATGGCTAAGAAAGACGTCCCATCGGGGCTGTAAACAGACCAGACAGGACAGATTATTTTACTTTTCAGACAAACCCTAGCAGTTCGTTGTGGAAAACAACTCGGCCAGTTTTTCGTACAGGTCGAGATAGACGTGATAATACTTGTCGTAGATTTGTCGGCGGTCGGGGTTTGGATTAAACGCTCGTTCAACAGAGACCATTTGTCCGCAGGCCTCGGTGATTGACCCCAGTACACCGCTTGCGACCCCCGCCAGAATAGCGGCTCCTAGGCAGGCGGTGTCTTTGTTCTTGAGCGTAAAGACGGGCTTCTGGAGGATATCGGCCTTGATCGTGTTCCAAAGCTCACTCTCCGCCGCCCCGCCAAGGACCCTGATTTCGTCGACCTTGATACCCAGCGACTCGACACATTCGATATTTCGTCTTAGCATAAATCCGACCGATTCCAGGATCGCCCGCACGAAATGGGCTTTACGGTGGTCGAGGGATATGTTGAAAAAGACACCGCGGGCCTTGGGGTCGAATTCCGGGCACATCGCACCGGCCAGGTGAGGCAGCATCACAAGCCCTTCGGCCCCTGCCGGTACTTGAGCTGCCAGTTCGGTCATCACATCATAAGGATTTTTCCCCGCCTTTGCGCCGTTAGAAGTTTCCGGTGCTCCAAATTCGTCCCGGAACCACTTCAGTACCATACCGGCGGTCTGGCACCACGGTAAGACGATATACTTATCCGGTACGACATGACATTGGCATGGAATAGGTTCGGCCTCATCCATTACCGGGCGGTCGACCGTGGCGCAGATATTCAAGGATGCGCCCGTCGTTTCGGTAATGAGCCCGCTGACAATATTTCCGGAACCCACCGACCCGCACGCCTGATCCATTCCACACGTTACTACGACGGTATTTGTGGAGAGCCCCAATTCTTCGGCAGCATCTTTCCGAACCTTACCGGCAACTTCCCCGGATTCGGTAATCTCCGGTAACTGCGAGGCGCTGATGCCAATGAAATCGAGCATCTCGCGCCAAACCGTCTTGCGAACGATATCCACGAGAAGGGTGGATGTATAAAGGGCGAAGGTTCCGACAAATTCGCCGGTCAGGCGATAGATCAAATAATCTTCGAGAAGCAGGAACTTGTGGGTCTTCTTAAAAACTTCCGGTTCGTGCTTTTTTATCCAAAGTATCTTTGTACCCCCCCAGGTGGGCATCAATTCGGGCGAGCCGGTTACGGCAAAAACCTGCTTCCTGCCGAATTCCTTCTCAATTTCCCTCGCCTCTTCCTGGGATCGGTTGTCCAACCAGACGATGGCCTTGCGAAGAGCCCGACCGTTCTGGTCCACGGGAATCACCGTCTCGCCCTGACTGGATATCCCCAATGCCTTGATTTGGTCCGCTTCACACGACCCGGCGTCAAGAACACGATGAAGGGCCGCCTTGAGTGAACGCCAATATGCATCGGCGTCCAGTTCCACCCAATCCGGGCGGGGCGTTTCCAGGCGATACTCTTCGATCGTCGAGGCGACAGTGCAACCACTGACGTCAAACAACGCCACCTTTATAGAGGTCGTCCCAGCATCAATACCAAGTAGATAAGCCATAGGGATCCTCGTGAATGAAGGATACTACTTCAGGGTTGCTTCTCGCAGCATTCGCATTATGGGCGCGAAGTCGTTTTTTTCCCTCAATGCCTTCAGCTTGTCTTCATCCAGACCGGCCGCGATCTTTCGCAAGGCCTTGATGTTTTTGATGCTCTCCTCCGCCGCCTGAATCGCGTTCTGGCGATAAGGGTAGATGTCCAGCGTATACCAACCGTCGTAACCGATCTTGTCCAACCAGTACAGCAACTCCAGCGTTCCCCACAAGTTCACCGAACCGACTATCATGTCGTGATCCCACTCGCCATAGTTGTCGTTCAGGTGCAGATAGAACAGCTTACCGTAGCGGTGGCATAATGCGGCGGAGTCAGCAAGGTTTTCAAAACCCATCAGGGCGTGCCCGGTGTCGATGTTGACACCGACGTTATCCAAGCCCACCTCGTTGGCTACCAGCAGCGCCTTGCCCACGGTCGAGACCAGGGAATGTACCCTTGGTTCCTTCGGCTTGTACTCTATGCAGACCCGGATATCTTTGCGATGCTCGGCGATCTTGCGAGTCCCATCCATCGTCCGCTCCCAGCAGAGCGGGTAGTCCGTTTCCATCGGATAGTCATATCCGTCGTGGCCCAACCAGAGATTTACCTGCTCTGCGCCCAACTCGGCTGCCGCGTCCATCCCCCGCTTGGCGACGTCAACCGCTTCGGTGCGGATCGATGGGTCATGGGACGTCAGCGCCCCAAATTTCCACTTCGGATCAGTGTAGTGGTCAATCTCCAGTGTGCAGACTTTAACGCCCGCGGAATCCAGGAGTTTTTTCATACCGGAGACGTCTTTTTCCACGGGAGACATGAACGGATAATCCATTTCCAATGCCTCCGCGCCCTCCGTAGCCCCCAGTTGATCGAGCATCTCTTCCAGACTCAACTCGGGATGATAACCCGCCGTAACAAACCTGTCCGCACACGGCGCGTACGCCCCCAACGATACCGCATACTTGTCCTTGGTCATATCTTTTCCCTTTGCTTGCTTGAGAAGTCGCAACGAACCATAATCACGCGCTGTTGTTTTGGTATTACTATTTGAAAAAAAGCACTTATGGTCTCAATCAAACTTCATTGGTTTGGGTTGATACTCTGGCGCCAAGCGCAGCCATGGAGCCTTCGGCCGCTCCATATAGCCCCATTTTTCCAGAGCGCCTCGCAGTGCCTTGTTTTCCGGTTTTCTGGCCGCCTCGGGCAGGGGGATTTCGGCCATGACGGCAGCTATCGCCTGCTGCCATGACTGGGCGCCTGCGGTATAACCGTGGGGGTGACCCAGCATTCCGCCACCGGCCGGGATAATAATATCCGGGCCGTATTCGCCGATAATCACTTCAGCCAATCCCGGATAAACACCGGCACAAGGCATTGGGAAGGTTCTTTTGATGTGGCCCCAAGGCGCAAGCTTCATAAAGGATGTGCGAATACCCTCTTCCATGCTTACCATCGGAATCGACGACCACATTGTAGGGGTAAGCATCATATCTGCACCGCAAAGGCGGCAGAGCTTGGCCAATACCGGCCAGGCGATTTGTTTCATCATAGCGATCATGTGAGACGCGTGAAGCATTACCGGAACATTGATGTCCGGATTAGAAGTCAGTTCGCGAAGTGCGCCCAAACCAGCAGAATAAGTTACAAGCAGACCGTTCGCCCCAAGGTCGATTGCACGGCGTGCCTTGTCATACATCTTTGTCGGCTCGTCGGTGATGCTGCACATGTAAACCATCTTTTTGCCGGTTTTGTCGGCAGCACGATTGATCTCATCCATCACGAGGGGCAAGCGCTGCTCCATAGTATTGTTATATGCATCACCCAGCATCTCGTCGTCTTTACACATATCCGCGCCCCCGGCAGCCGTCAAACGAACCTGATTCGCCGTCTGCTCCGGGGTCATGCCCATCTTGGGCTTGATAATGTGAAGCGAAAGCGGCCGATCCTTTACTCCGGTTAACTCACGGATACCATCAACGCCAAACTTGGGACCTTTGAATTTCTTGAGGAGATTTTTGCCAATGAAAAGGTCAGTCAACATGATGTGTTTGGAATAGGCGAAGCAATTACCTGCTATCGCCAACAGCATCATCGGAAGATTGTCGCCCCATGCACAAATCGGGAAGGCCAACTGAACAACGGCCGCCTTGGTATAGCGGTCGTCCGAAGGTATCTCGTGATAGCCCACCATCTTGCTGGACATGACCTTGCGTATTTCTTCGGTATCTTCCTCGACTTTTTCCCAGGTACCCGTCGAACCTTCCAGCCCCATAGACTGCACCAAAGCCAGGTGATCGAGGAATTTTTCGCCCTCCAAACGGTCCTTGAGGTAATAAGACGCGACGATGTGGTTATCCAAATCGATACCATCAAGTATCTGATGAAAAATTTCGGGATCATAATAACGATTCATACTAAAAGTCCTTTCTTTTATTTAAGACGTGTCGAGTTTATTTGATATTCCCTTGTATCGCAAGAAGTTCTTTTCCCGCAATCGGCATGACCTGCGGTTTTTCAGGAGATCATTGGTGGGATATCGCATCGGGCATCCCCGGTACCAAACAAATCGAGGATTCCTGGAACCAATGAACCCGTCCGGCGTCAAAGTATCTGGAAAACGATGTAATTCCAGTGAAAGGAGCAGGAAATGAAAACGCTAACAGGCCTCATAATCGCAATTGTTGTTTGCATGGCTTCACTTCCCCACGGCCGGGCCGATTTGGTAGAGGCGCCAGACCGCCCGACGGTGGAGATAGCATTCGTCCTCGATACGACAGGTTCGATGGGCGGGCTGATCGCCGGAGCTAAGGCCAAGATCTGGGCTATCGCCAATCAGATCGTCCTCGGCGACCCAAAACCCATCGTGCGGATCGCTCTGGTGCCGTACCGCGACAAAGGAGACGAATACGTCACCAAGGTCTTCGATTTGACGAATAATATCGACGAGGTCTACACTCAGTTGATGAAGTTTCGGGCAGCCGGGGGCGGGGACGGCCCCGAGAACGTCAACCAGGCTCTGTACGACGCCGTGCACAAAATCTCATGGTCCGACGCCCGCCGTACGCTCAAGATTATCTATCTCGTCGGCGACTCCCCGCCGCACAATGAATACAAGGACGTTCCGACTTATGACAAGTCCGCCAAGGCAGCTATCGAAAAAGGTATCTACATCAACACGATCCTCTGCGGGGGCAACAGGCGGACTCGCGGGATCTGGGAAGAGATCGCAAAGCTGTCCGAGGGAACGTTCCTGGCGATTGCTCAGGACGGCGGGGTGCGGGACATCCCCACCCCTTACGACAAGGACCTGGCGAGGCTGAATCGCGAGCTGCTCGAGACAGCCATCGTCTATGGAAAGAAAGAGGTCCGGGCGAAGCAGTTCGCACTGAACAAGATGGCGAAGGGGTACGATGCGCCGGCGGCTGCGGCAAGATCTGTCTTTGCTGCTGAAGCAGGGATCGTTGCCAGCAATGATCTCGTCGACGATGTGCGGAACAGCCGCGTCGATATAGATAAGATAGACAAGGACCTCCTCCCGGTAGAGATGCAGTCGATATCGCTGGAAGAACTGCACAAACGCATCACCGTCAATCAGGCCCGGCGGGATGAGATCAACCGAAAGATCAAGGAACTCTCAGTAAAACGGGCCCATTTCGTCATGAAGGAACTCGCCAAGCACCCCGACGCCAAGAAGGGCTTCGACTTCCAGGTTCTCGAGTCACTCAGAGTCCAGGCTTCCAGGAAAGGCATCACCTATAAATAGCCAGTGCTTCATAAGCCTTGGGGATGGGTTTTCTTAGCCTCAGCGGGGCGATCGTTTTTAGCCCCGGGCGGAAGCCCGGGGTTTTAGGTTGTGTATTTTTTCAAGCCCCGTAGGGGCGCCTTAATACTGTTAACACAACAGGTTGTGTCTGAATTTAAGACGCCCCTACGGGGCTAGGGTTTGAATGGGCCATTTTCCACGGGCTTTCGCCCGTGGCTAAGGAAGACGCCGCTCTGCGGCTAAGACGCTCTGCGGCTAAAAACGCCATGCGACTAAAATGTTCTGCGGCTAGCGTTCTGTGGCTAGACGATGACTTTTCAGACAGACTACCAACGCGGACAATGTCGGTCCGGACAACGAGATCAGACAGCAAAAGGGAGAATACCACGCTGTGGGCGGGGCTTTGGGCAATATCTCATAACACCAGGTTATCCAGTGTATATTCATGCGAGATTTCGATGTGTTTCCCGAACCCCCGCAGTGCCTTTTTCTTGTCTCCGGCCAGTATGGCTTCACCGCCTGATTAAGGATACAATAAAGATAGAAACGCCCAGGTGATTATCGCGACGGCTTAACGATGAGTGAACTTTTGACTGGAAACCATCCCAAAACCATGTATTCGCGTGGCGCCCGTCCCTGCGGACGCCCGTAGGGGCGTACGGGCGCCGCGAAAATCGGCCCGCAACGCGGTGGGACGCGGCGGGTCAGGAGACCCACCGCGCTGAAAATGCGACGACTAGACGGTGAGTGAAATTTTGACTAAAGAGAACATGGAGGCGGGCTTATGAAAGGCTTCTTTAACCGGTTGCTGAGGATTCGGCTGGACCCCCGTGAATTCTCCTACGAAGAGATTCCCGATACCGTCCTTTCCAGAACGCTGGGCGGTAAAGGATTGGGAACGTATCTGCTGATGAAGGAGAACCCCATCGGGGTAAAGCCCCTTTCGCCGGAAAACCGCTTCATTATTACTGTCGGTCCGGTCACGGGGACGAATTTCTGGAGCCAGAGCCGGTTCGGCGTTTTTACCAAGAGCCCCGCCACCGGGGGTTTCATGGAATCTTATTGCGGCGGGACACTGGCGATTCAGATCAAAGGGTGCGGTATAGACGCGGTTGTCATAGAAGGCAAATGCGACCGGTTGTCATACCTGATAATCGACCAAAGCGGTGTGTCTTTCCGGGACGCCACGGAGATGGGGGGGGAGGATAGCTTCGAAACAGAAGCACACCTGCTGGAGAACTCCCCAAAGGGCGCCGGTGCGATGGTCATCGGCCCGGCCGGTGAGAACCAAATTGTCATCGCCTGTATAAAATCGAACCGGTGGCGCAGCCTTGGGAGGGGCGGGACGGGGGCCGTCATGGGAGTTAAAAATCTCAAGGGAATTTCCTTCGCCGGGTCAAAACGAGCCCAGATCGCCGACAATAATCTTATCAAGCAGTTGAACAAGGAAATCGCCGCACAAGCCAAAGCTTCCCCCGTTACCAAAAGCTATCAGAAGTATGGAACTCCCATGCAGGTGAAAGTCGTCAACAGTGCTAATTGCTTTCCTACCCGGTACTGGCAGAAAGGCCACCATGACAAGTGGGAGAACCTTTCGGGGGACTACATGCAGGAAAATTTTGACGTCAAAGCAGTCGGCTGCCCAAACTGCTTCCTGCATTGCACAAAACTGTCCCGCATAAGGAAAGGTCGGCATGCCGGACTGGAACTGGAAGGACCTGAATTTGAAACTATCTACGCCATCGGCGGGCTGAACGAACTGGACACCCTGGAAGAAGTAGCTTGGCTGAACGATATCTGCGATCGGCTGGGAATGGATACCATGAGCGCTGGGAACTTGTCCGCATTTGCTATCGAGGCTTATAAGCGAGGTAAGACCGATTTCAAGATCGACTACAACCAACCGGATCGAATCGCGGAGTTGTTTCGCTTAATAGCCCACCGCGAAGGGATCGGAGCCACATTAAGCAAAGGTATCAAGCAGGCATCCGAGGAATTTGGATTGGAAGATATTGCAATCCATGTCAAAGGTTTAGAGCCTGCCGGGTTCGATCCGCGGGTTCTCAAGGGAATGGGCCTGTCCTATGCAACCAGTGCCCGTGGCGCCTGCCATCTGCGAGGTACCTTCTACAAAGCGGAACTCTCCGGGGAGATAGACCCTGGCCAGATTGTCGGGAAAGCGAAACTTCACATTGATTACGAAGATCGAGCTACAATTTTCGATTCTATGATCCTATGTAGATTCTATCGGGATTTTATCTATTGGGATAAACTTGCGATGCTCATTGAAGCTACAACGGGGCTTCAATGGAGCAAACAACAGCTTGAGGTCTTTGCAAACAACATCACTCAGCAAACTCGTGCCTATAACAAGAGAGAAGGGATAGGAGGTTCTGCCGACATCCTCCCGAAGCGCTTCCTGAAGGAGAAAACGGCCGAGGGCGCTTCGCTGAGCGCAGAAGAATTGGAGACTATGTTGGCGGAATATAATAGAATCCGAAACGATCGGTCCACCGAGAACGTAACATAGATGTTGGGAACCCGTATTTCGAATCAACCGGGAACGAGGCTGAGCGTTTCGCAAACATGATGAAATGAGGAATATGTCAAACTGGAGAGTAATAAAACCTGATTTTGACTGGGCGGAATTGGTTGTAACCGACAAAGACTGGTCCGACCAGCACCCCGGAAAGCTTCGTTCGATGCTTCAGCAGCTTTACTTGATTCGCGCCTTCGAGATGAAGCTGCTCAAACTGAAAAACGAAGACCTCATCCACGGTCCGGTGCACACAAGCGTTGGCCAGGAGGCGGTAGCGGTCGGCGTGATGGCCGCTCTCCGCCCCAGCGACGGTATTTGCGGAACTCATCGCGCACACCATCAGTTTCTCGCCAAGGCTTTTACCTATCATACACCCGACGGATACGACCCACTCAATGACACGATCCCCGATCAATTGCAGCATTCGGTCAATACGCTTCTGGCGGAGATTATGGGACTGACGGCGGGGTGTTGCGGTGGGCGCGGCGGGTCAATGCACCTCTGTGACCCGGAAATTGGCGTGTTGGGCACGAACGCCATTGTCGGGGGCGGGATTCCGCTGGCGACCGGGTCCGCCTTCGCACAACGATACAAAAGGACCGACAACGTGGTGGTCTCTTTCTTCGGCGACGGAGCGGTCAACCAGGGCGCGTTTCACGAG
>SDBV01004578.1_pt1 | contig 19812 bp, 35 predicted proteins | sample 2277081 | NCBI WGS metagenome assembly SDBV01 (sample SAMN10402039, study PRJNA504765) | marine sediment metagenome | isolation source: marine sediment core GS10_PC15, 223 cmbsf | place: Arctic Ocean: Southern Knipovich Ridge | collected 2010
GGGCCGTCGCTGCTGTCCATCGAGATGTCGAGGGCCGCGTCGAACATCCCCTCACAAGAGTTCATGCTGTTCCATCCGCGACGCGGCAAGACGCATCACTACCGCATTCACCTGGCTACGGTGGATGAGGTACGGCACCTGGAGGTTATTGGAAGAGACGACCCCAAGTGACCCAGGTAACTCACGAGTACCGGTGTGTACGTCACGGGCGATTCGACCGAGAGGTGAAATTCGGAGAGTCGCCGCCTAAGAGCGCACGCTGTACGAAGAAGCTGTTCGGCAAGCTGGGTAAATACCCGTGCGGAGAACCAAGCTACTGGATGCCCCCGACCGTGGGCGTAACTTGGCCAGGCGGGAAGCCGAGCGAGCAGAGATGACCACCCCGCTCCCTGAGTGGATGAGAGTTCTGACCGACGAGCTTGACCTGAGCGATACTCCATCGCCGGTCACTGCCGAGAACGTGACCGCGTTTCTGGATGTCGTCAAGAACATCGAGTTCACGGCCAAGGGGTGGGCACACGTGAAGAGGATGATTGTCACTGACGCGGCCACAGATGACATACCGCTCTTCCAGAGAATCATCGACGCGAGCGAAGATGACCTTTTGCTGTTCACGGCAATGATTGCCATACCGTATTCCTTGGCACGGAACCTGGGCTACGACGCGGCTAAAGCTACCAAGCTAATCCAGTATTTCACAGCAAGCTACGTGCTGGCGATGAGTAGAGGGTATGCCCTGGGGGCCGAGGACAGCCGTGAAGCTCGACAGAACCGCGAAGAATAAGGCCGCGTCGGCTAACCTCCAGCGTAAGTATGGCATCACTCTGGCGGATTACAACCGGATGCTGAAGGCCCAGGGGGGCAGGTGCGCCATCTGTGGCAGGAAGCCCTCGAAAACCAGGCGGCTAGACGTTGACCATTGTCACAAATCGGGACGCATACGTGGACTTCTATGCCATAGGGATAATCGTGGTCTTGCGTGGTTCTCTGACAACCCCGCCACCCTGCGCGCCGCCGCCGATTATCTGTCCAAGTAGACCGCTCCGCCTTCTGGTGGTATACTCAGGATACGATGGCCCGACTTCACGAGACCCTGAGCTTCTTATTCAGCGTGACCGGCGGGGTGCTGGCTTACGCTGGGCTGCGGCGGAATGACAAGACCCTGCGCGGGGTAGGAGGGGGCCTACTCTTTGGGGTGGGGATTGGTGGACTCACCCTTGTCTGGAACCAATGGAGCGCCCGTTGTGGGCACCACCAAAGCGTGCGTGCATTCGCCCATCCCGTGCCGCTCAATAAAGCCGAGGTCGGCGGGCTGTGCACGCACGCAGGACAGCTAGTAATCGGAGCGGTGCTGCTGGCATGGTAGTCCTCCGCGAGCATCCCTTCAATCAACAACAGGCAAGCTACTACGACTACCTCCGCCGATACAAAGACTCCGGCGCGGTGGAAGGGCGCGTGCGCTTTGACGACTTCCTGCGATACGAGAGGCTGCTGGCGGAGAACGAGTTCTTCATGGCTGGCCTGAGAGACCAGGGCAAGACGCGGGGCGGGTCTATGCCCAGGCTGATTAAGCAGCAGCGGGACATGCGTGGCGCACTGCTCATAGAGGAGGAGAAGGTGAACGAGCCAGAAGATACGCGGGACATAGACAACTAATATGAGCACCCGATTCGGGGCCGTTGAACGTACCCTACAGGTGGCCTGCACTCGTGCGATGAGGGAAATGATGCAAGCGATTTTCATGAAATCGCAAGCGAACGTCCCCGTTCAAACCGGAGACCTCAGAGATAGCGGGAGAATAACTGACATCCCTGGGGGTGCGAAGATTCGCTACACCAAGAAGTACGCCGCCCGCCGTGAGTATGGTATCGAGGCCGGACGAGTTGTAAAGGTGCGTCGTCACCGCGTAGGCGGATTCAGGGGGCCTATGGGTCGCCGAGTCGGTGGCCATATGAGAGGGCCATTCACTTACAGAACCAGCAAAGAGGAAGGTAGCCACTACTTGAGCAATGCGGTCGAGGAAGAGCTACCGAACCTGGGTCGCCGCATCGCGCGCCATTTGAGAATGCTGAATAAGTAGCCCTTGACAATTCCGAGGCCATCCTCTACACTGTACTGTAGAAAGGATGGTTGACCATGCGTAATATCTTCAAGATAAGCACGAAGACCAGGATGCGATACCCGCGCACGAAAGCTCACAAGCGCGCGGGCACCCTGGTGCGACCGCCCAACCGGCCCGCGAAGTTCAAGCTTTGGCGCTTCCAGCCCCTGACGGTGACGACAGGGCACTTTCGGCGTCTCCGGCGGGAGCTATTCACCAAGCCAGTACGGGCCGAGTACATCCGCGCGCAGCTAACCGCAGGGGACGCGACGTTGGCGAAGGAGCTTGGTCTGTAATGCCTAAGCTACCCCTGGTCAAACCAGGAGACATCATACGTCTAACCTGGAAAGACCACTACCGTGTGCACAACCGACCGATTAAGGGTAAGCCTGGGTTGGTGGAGAGTTTCGGGCGCGTAGCTGAATACACGGACGAGGGAATTGCTTTGTTCCAGAACAGAGTCACCAACGCCGCGGAGATTGGAACGCAGGAGTGCATGGACGGTCAATTCGTTCTGACCTGCGACATAATAGACATCGAGGTAATAGCGTGAACATCATCCTCATCCCTGGCCTCTTTGCTCCCGTGGACTACCTCGACCCTCTACGCGACCGCCTGGAGGACGCGGGGTACACCGTTAGGGGGCCTGGATTTGAGGTCAACACCCTGCTCGGCGGAGAGTTCCAGACTCTGATGGAGACCCTGGAGGACATCCGCGGGTCGGTGGTGCTTGTAGGTCACAGCGCCGGAGGCATGCTGGCGGTAATGGCGGCGCAGGCTAAGCACCCCGCCATAGTCGGAGTCATTGGCCTGGGCTCGTCAGTGGCGGGTTTGGTGCAGCTTGAGGTGCCTCACTACGAGGGTCGCTCCCTGCTAGGAGCGCTGCTACCCTTAATGGGGCCGGATGAGGTGAGGATATTTCCTACGAGCCACGCCGCTCTGCCCTGTACCCCCTGTGTGCAGGACTGGATAGTAGACAAGTTGGAGGAGATTGATGCCTAAAATCGGTGTACCCTGCCCCCGCTGCGGTGGCCAGATGTGCCGCGATAACCAAGACGCTGACGCCCTGTCATGCGTGCAGTGCGGCAATGTCGTTTACTCCGAGACTCCGGCGTCCTATGAACCCGACCGACGCAGCCGGACGGACAACCGACAGGTCACTCAGCCGTTCGACGAATACCGGAAGGGCATGGCTGAGGAAGAGTTCGAAGAGGAGTTCAAGGACATAATGGAGGAAGGGCCATGACACGAGCATCCGGCTGGGGCAGCATGCACAGCGCACCCCCCTATAAGGCGGATGACCCGCCTGGCGCACCGAAGATTTCTGAGGCTGGCAGTATGTTGCATAAGAGTCGCTTAGGCAAGGCACCGCCGTCTCTGACCTGTCAAGAGTGCAAGGGCGAGGGCGCAGTGCAGCTTAAATGTCTGCATGTTCTCTGCCGCTCATGCGCCAAGGAACATGTGCATGTTTGATGTACTGGGCAAGGACATCCGGCGCGGCGACACCCTCATCGACCAATGGGGTCATCTGTTCACGGTGAGTGGCGTAGCGCCTAAGAACGTGCATCTTCAAGACGCGAACACTGGCCGCCGGTTTAGGCAGACTGGCCGCGCCATATCACGCACGATACCCATGCTGAGGATGCGCGGAGACCTGGGCAACCAGCAGGCGCGGCGGAGGTTGTGGGTCAAGAAAGTGCTCTATGAACGCGGCGAACGGTTGAAGCCTGAAGCCTAAACAGGTATACTAGCCATGAGATAACTATGGCTAGAACGCGGCGCAAATGCCCCAAGTGCACGAGCGGCCTTCTGTTCTTCGAGACCACGAGGAAGTGGGGGCCACGATTATGGTGCCTGTGTGGCTACTCCAAAGAACTAGGTGGGTCGCCGGACTCGGACGAAATCAAGTTGGCCAGGGTGTTGCTGGGCAGCATCGACCGTAACCTGGACAAACTCGGCAAATGAGGGTTGCAGCGTAAGACAGACTAGGGTATACTAGGCGCAGAGGTGAAAGGGCAGGCGTGTTGGCCTGCCATTTTCATTAGGAGTACGATGAACGAAACAGATTTGGCCTGGGCAGCGGGTTTCATAGACGGAGAGGGCAGCATCACTATTACCCCGCGCCAGAAAAAGCAGGCCCTGTGCTTTGGACTTGCGCTGACCGTAGGCAACACAGTCAAAGAGCCGCTAGACCGTCTGGTCTCTCTATTCGGGGGTCACCTATATTCTCAGCCCCCGCACGGGCTAGGACGACGGGAGATGTGGATTTGGCGGGTCACGGGTAGAGACGCGCAGCCGGTGCTGAAGGCGCTACACGGGCACCTATCAGTAAAGCAACGACAAGCTACTATTGCCACTGTCTTTCCTATCGGCAATCGAAGTAAGCGCGCTCCCCTCGCGGCAATTCTACAAGAGGAATGCTACAAAGCTATGAGGAACGCTAACGGGGTGGGAGCAGCGGTATGACGGAAATCCTAGACAAGACCAAGGACTGGTCAGACCGATTCGGCAGTGTCCTTCGGGCGTCCGCCGAGACCCAATACCCACATCTATATAAGGGCGCAGTTGGCGGTATCGAGCACGTCATCAGCGTGGACAACGGGGCCTACTACATGGAGATGTGGAGGGATGGCTCTGACAACTACTACGCCACCACAGGGGCCGCTATTAAGCCCCTCCCAGGTCTCGCAAAGGGCGCACGACTCGATGAAGCCCTCGACCGATTCTTCCACCTGATGGCCAAGGTAGAGAAGGACAAGGCGGCCATGAAGCGCCGTCTGAACATGGATTACCCGCCCACGGCAAGCGGCAGGGAGCAGGTCACTGACGTCGGCGGGGCGTGGAGGGATAAGCCTGGTGGGCCGAGGCGCGCTGATAGTGGAATGCGGCTTCCCGCCAAGAAGGCCATCCCCAAGAAAATCAAGCGCCTACTGGGTCTTGCTTATGGTTCTGCTCCGCCTGGTTTGCGCAGGGAACCGTCGGGTAGACTACAACCAAAGCCATACCCAGCATCGCGGCCTAAGCCGGTGAAGAAACGCGTCATGGAGAAGGTAGACCCTCAGATTGGGCCTGGCGTATCCGTCGGCCAGCGCAAGCCATCCGACCTGTCGCCGGAGTCCGGCGTGAGCAAGCTGGTCAAGCGCATGATTCTTGACCTGACGGGCGAGCCCACCGCGCAGATGCGCAAGCAGATGAAGAAGAACGGGGAGTGGACGCCAGGGTCAGCCAAGAAGGTAGTGGACTTTAGCCGCCGAGCGTCTGAATACAAGCCTACGAGACCTCCAAAAGCCGGAGGATACCATGGGGTGAAAAAGAACGTGGTAGCCCTGACCGCTCCAGGTGGTGTAGGCAATCAGCCTGGGTCGGGCCGCGTAAAGCCTGGCACCCCTCCCAAGACGTACAACAGCCCACAAGGATTCAGTGGTCGGCGCATGGGCGGGCCTGGCACTCCTGGTGCACCAGCGGGTACATCAGGGGCGGGCATAAAGACACCGAAAGTGCACAAGGATGGCACAAACTTAGGTCAGAAGACCAAGCAGCGGCGAGCGCCGTATGTCGGCAGTCGCCCTGGTGGCGGCGGCCCCAGCCCCCTGCTCCGGCGCGGGCGCAAGATTGATGACATCACCGGCGGTCGCGTAAGCGGCCCTACTCCGCCCCCAGGCGTAGACACGCCGAAGAGCCAGATTACGCCGGTCAAGCCCGCAATGGGCGGCCCTGGACAGCCGACAGGCTATGGCTCCGCGGGCATGCCACAATACAGTTACGGACGTAAGGCCGCCAAGGACTGTGGCTGCGGCCCAGCAGCAGAGGTTAGGAAAGCGGTGAGAGCAGTTGCTAAGGCGGTGAGACGATAATGCCGTTCGCTGATTACGTTAACCACACTGATTGCGTTCGACAGAATCCCGACAAGGATGACCCCGACGCTTACTGTGCCTCCATTCAGGCGCGCACTGAGAACAAAGTGGCCAAGGCAGTAGCCGCGGCTAGCCACTTGAACCAGGCAGTACGTCTGGCGTTGAGCGCTGTAGCCAAGCGTGACCCTGTGAAGGAAGAGGGAGACAAGAAGCTGAAGGAAGCCGACGGTGTAGCTGCTGACGGCGCGCAGGATGACCAGCCTTTCGCTGTAGCCTACGGGCCGGATAACTACAATCAGCTAACTAAGCTCCTGCTGGCCAAGACCTACCTCACGACATACCGCGCCGCCGGTGCCATCGTCAAGTCGCTGGAGAACAAGCAGATGAACTTCCCTGGCAACCTGGAAGACCATCTGAAGAAGGCCCACGCGGCCATCCACGGTCGGGAGATGTGGGACGCCCGCTACGGCGATGTATGCGGCCTACTCAAGCGGGCGCGCAAGCTCCTACACGACATTGAGAAGACGGCTGAAGTGGCTGAGCAGGGAGAGGGCGCACCCCAGGTAATGGGTAAGGCCGACCCTGTTGATAAGGCCCCTGTTAAGAAAATAAGCGGACAGGCCATACCAGAAGGCGGATGGAAGAACGACCCGTTTGCTGGTCAGAGAACGGCCACAGGGGGCATTGATGTGTCTCGTACACAGCCAATGCTAAAGCCTAAGCCCCCACAAGGGGCACCGCTAAAGAGAGCCGTTCACAAGGCAGCTAAAGCAGCGGCAGGGAGATAACCCTGTCATGTCTCTTCAAGCAGCATTTCGCAAGCGACTTCGGAAAGCCCGCCGTGACCCCACCGGCGTCTACCGTCCTGAAACTACGCGCGTTGTAGGCGCGCCTGAGAAGCACACCGGAGACCAGCCCGATAGACCAGGAGGTGGGCAGCCGGAGAGACGAGCAGGAGCTTACCCGCCGCAGGCCCGTAAGGTGTCTCAGCGTCCGCGCGCTGCCAGGGGCAAATTCAAGAAGGTGCCCGCAGATAACCCCTACGCGGGCGGTCACGTGAACGTGCAGGCAGCGGTGATGAAGGCCGTGCGTATGGTCTCTAAGCACAAGGACAAGCGCGGCTCTACGGCTCACCACGGTAAGGATGCGGCGAGGCGATACGTCCCTTCCGGTCAAGGCGGCGACCTGGACGTTCAAGACCCCCAGGCGGAGGGCCTGCCTCAGCAACGCGGCGACCCCTACGTCATGAGCGATTGGCAGGCAGAAGAGCGACGACATTCTGAAGGGCAAGGTCGCCCTAACTACGGGCCAGACCCTATAGTAATTGACCCTGACGAAACTCCAGCGCAGCGACGTGCACGACATCAGGCGAGGGACGAGGAGGGCGTATAAGTTGTGTCACTACAATCCTCCTTCCGCAAGCGCTGGCTAGGACGCCACGACACTCCACGTTCTCCACACAAGGAGCACGGCCCCAAGGGCAAGCACCAGGGTGCGGGCGGGGCTGTCCATGCGGGAAGGTTCCAGCCGGTTAGCGTAGAGGAGGGAGCGAAAGCACTCCAAGCGGCCTACCGCGATAACCCCAGAGCGTGGAATCTTACACCCCATTCCGCCAAAGACCTGGAGGGCTCCCGTGTATTCCTTTCGCACGGAGGCAAGGCTGGGTTTGTAATCTCCGCCAACGGTGAGCTACAGAATCTCTTCAACAACTCAGGGACTAAGGGATTGGGAGTCGCGGGCGTTAAGAGGGCCATCGCGGAGGGCGCGCGCTCGCTAAACGCCTACGACGGATTCCTGACTCCGTTCTACGAGAAGCTAGGATTCCGAGAGACAGGGCGGATGAAGTTCGACCCCAAACACGCCCCGCCTAACATGCCGAAGGAGATAATGGCGAAGCGCCCTGACGTAGTGCTCATGGAGTATCAGCAGCCGACCCAGAAGAAAGCCATGTTTGCCCGCATCATCCGAAAACTAGAGCACCAGAAGCTAGACCGCTCGCTAGGGTCTATCCTCTATAAGCTGGAGGGCGACCTCATCTGGGAAATCGAGAAGTCCTTCGTGTGCAAGGCGTATGACAGAAACGGCCAGGTCATTATTGAATGTGGAGGGGGAGTTCACTAGTGGGAACTCAAGCCTACCTTCGCAGACAAGACACGACGCACTGCCGAAATGGGCATGCGCTAACAGATAGTAATATCTATAGCTATACCCACGCGGACGGCCAGGTAGCCCGTGACTGTAGGGCGTGCAAACGAAAAGCACGCGTTGAGTATAATCGTAGCACTAAGTTAGAAGTCTTCTCTCATTACGGCACTACATGCGCATGCTGTGGCGAAAGCAGACAAGAATTCCTAGCGATAGACCACATCAACGGAGGCGGGAGACAGCACTCTCTGGAGATTGGCAAAAGTGGAACGGGATTCTATTCATGGCTAAAGCAGCAAGGCTACCCCGAAGGTTACCGAGTTCTTTGCCATAACTGTAACATGTCCTGGGGATTCTTCGGATACTGCCCTCATGAGGAAGCCGAAAAATGCGTCGTCTAATCAAGAGCCTCGATGGGCTCATTGCCAAGCTCCAGAAGCGGAGTCAGTACGGCACCGTTCCGGCACGGCAGTACGTGCCTGCCGGTCAGAAGCCGCCTGCCCAGCGCTGCCCCGCTGGTCAGCACAGCCATGCCGGTTTCGGCTACTGTCACCCCGAACCGCGCAAGCATCGCGCGGCTGGTGCCGAGCTACACCAGGAGGCGGCGCGCGTTAAGGCCATCAACAACAAGCGCATAGAGATTGGCGAGCGCATGTATCAACTGGCCAAGAAGAAAAAGCCGGTGCCGCAGGCCATGCGTAACGACTACGCCCGCCTGACCCGCTACATTCGCCGTATCACCGGCGGACGAGCCCTGCGAGATTAGCATGCGCGAGTGTGGATTCGCGCGCTTCACGAAAGACGAGGGCGAGCCAGGGCCGCTCGGCGGTCAGGATTTGTGGGTCGGTGAGGACGTTCACATTGACATCCCTGGCGGTGACCGGCGCAATCGTAAGCGCCAGGGCATTGCTGCGGCTCCGAGCGTGCACAAGGCTGCCGACTGCCCTGACGGCGAGCACCGCCATGACCGGTTCGACTACTGCCACCCAGAGGAGCGTAAGCACCGTGGCGGGGCGAAGGCAGAGGGGCCGAAGCGCCCGTACCCGCCGTATCGAACTGCCCATCGACAGGCCCAAGAAGCCTTCAGAGAGTGGTACTACGCAAGGAGGGACAGGAAACCTCAAGAAGAGATAGACAAACTACTCGCCACGTATAACGAACTCAAGGATTTGGCGAACGCGTCCCGCCGGTGGGAAGCATCCCCGCAGGGCAAGGCGTGGGTTAATCAGGAGAAAGTCAAGAGGGCCAAGGGCCAGGGCCTGAAGAGCCGCGAGGACTACGAGGAGAAGGCGGCTGCCCTACAGGAGAAGCTAGACCAGTTGGAGAAGGAGCACGATAGGCTCTATGAAAAGTACGCCTTCGGAGCCACTCTTCAGGAGAGGCAGGCGTATGTCAAACCGATTAACGAAAATGTCAAGCAGCAGAAGTCTCTGCGGACAGCTATCAAGCGGGCGCAGTCCATGTCTACTCTCAGCTTCGCGCGGGAGTGGACGGGCATCATTCAGGAGATAGCTGGCGGGGTAGAGCCCCATATTACCGCCATCCGCGTAGGTGGAAGGGCGTTTGCTGAGTATGGCCTGGAGGACGGCATTATTAGTCTGTCTCCCTCCGCTTTGAAGGTGTTGGAGAAGGTCAGGAACGACCCAGACATCCTGTGGAGAACAGGCCCGAACCTTCGGCCAGACCGCGCCGCCTTCGCAGTGGCGTCCCTGGTGCATGAGTTCCTGCACTCAGTTAATACGGCTAAGGATGCCTACAAAAAGGGCGGCCCCACGCAACTGATTGAGGAGGGTCTGACAGAGGCCATAGCCATCCGCATGGTTGCGCGTCCAGACGTGCTGAGTAAGTTGCTAGGCAAGAAAGTGGATAAGGGCATCACCTCCAAGCCCGACCACCCGTCGTATGTAATCTACACTAACACGATGGAGTACCTAGCAGAGCTTGCCGCCCAACGGGCTAACAGTGAGCCCGAATGGTTTCTGGGTAAATGGAAGTTCCACACTGACCCAGTAGAGCGCCCGAATATCATTCTTGGCGATGTGGCTGGCGCGGGGAATGTGTTCAATTCTGGTCACGAAGGCTGGAACAACGCGATAAGAGAAGCCCGCGAGAAGCTGCCGAAGATGAAAGAAGAACGCCTAGCACAGCGTGAGAACAAGGCGTTCCAGGGCACCGTGCAGAAGGTGCTGGACAGCGCCTGGAGTGCTGTGGGCTTCGTGTTCAAGAACGACACCTGGCCGCCGCAGACTCCGGCTCCTACGGGTGGCGGCGGGGGAGGCCCAATGGCAGCCCCTGGCTCCCTGGTTCCGGCGGGCATGGATGTTCGGCATACCGGCTCACCGCCCAAGGGCGTGAAGTGGCAGAAGCTGCCGCGCCAGGGCGGGCAGGCCCCAGGCGGTGGGGGAGCCGGAGCTATACAAGGCGCGATGAAGAAGCACGATACACCCCGCTCACCGCACCGCCTTCACGACCCGCGTACCCACGAATACAGTGAGGAACATACTGTACCGCTATTAGATGAATTCATTGACAGCGAGGTTTGGATTAAACCGACGTGTAGTTCGCGGGCCGCAGCACAGGGACAGTGCGCAGATATTAGCGTAGAATTCTATGACTTCTTGAAGCAAAATGGCATCGAATCCGAACTCATAGAACTAGAAGACTTTACTGGACACGGGGAGACAGAGTACGCGGCGCATACTGTGGTAAAGGTGGGAGACCGTTATGTCGATTGGACAGCCCGTCAATTAGACCCTGACGCCCCCGTGCCTCTCGTCCTTGATGAAAAAGAGCTAGTTGCTTACTGGGGTCGTAAGCAAAAGTGGACTGAGAAGGAAGTGAGAGACCATTCGCGGCTGCGTCTTCACCGGCCCCGTCAAACGAGAGCGATACAGGGTGCGATACGGGCAGCCCGCACTTACGTTGAGAAACCGGCGGATGCACCAGCGGGTACTCAAACACAACGAGGGCCACGCGGCGGAATATACTACGAAACAGAGGGTGACCGTGAACGTGAATCTGGAGTGTTCTATCATGGAACTAACCGACAGGCGGCGGCTCTGATGGAGCAGCAAGGGTTTGGAACCGAAGAGAGAATTGGAGGTATGGCCCCTGGGGCTCCACTGGAGGAGCGCGGGTTGACTTTCCTCACCCCTAGTAAGCGAGCCGCCCACTGGTTTGCGCATGAGAATTTTAATGCGCCGCAGTTTGGTGGGCCAGCGGTTATCAAGGTCAGCTTTGATGGACGCGTCTTGCGCATCCCTAAAGCAACAAGTATCTACGACGCAGCACGGGCACTCGAAGTTAAGCTCCTTCCGTCTCGTAGGCGCGCCAGCGGCGTAGTAGGTAGTCAGGGCTACAGCTTTAAGGATTTTCGCAGGAAGCTGGCGGCAGCGGGGTATGACGCAGTAGCTTTCTCCGATAAACACGCTGGTGGGCGGGAAGCGCTGGCCGTGTTCAATACCGCAAGCCTGCGGTTCGGAGGCTCACTTGCAAAAGCCACGATGGACGCGCCCTGCGAAACGTGTTAGACTAAGGGTAGTATGACGAAGTTTGCTGACACAATTGCCCAGGTTATGAAGAACCTGGTAACCGGCCCCATCGGCGCTCAGGACATGAACGCCGGTGAGATTATCGTTCAGCGCCCAGACAAACAGTATGGGCGCGACGAAGACGCTGACCTGTACCGCGAGGACGAGGAGCTAGACAAATCGGTAGTACCCCAACACTATATGTCTGAGTATGGCGTGGTGGAGGTGCTGTTCAAGTCCGGCCCTCCGGCTATGGTCATCAAGGCCAACGACCAACTACGTGATGACATCACCGACCGAGAGATAGTGGTGGGCGGGTACTCCAGCCCCCAGGTCATTGACCGTGAGAAGCACCTCATCACAAAGGAGGCGATGACTACTGACCTGCCACGCTTCCTGGCCAATCCTCTGTACGCCAACGCCATGATTCTGCACAGCAATGTGCAGGTCGGGCAGGTGCTGTCTGAATGGACGCACCCTGACACCGGCAAGGTCTACAAGACCCAGGTGGACGAGATTGGCCTCTTCTGCGTCATCAGGATTCGGACGGACAAGTTCCGCCCGAAAATCGTTGACAAGGTTATTGAAGATATTGAGAAGGGTAACCTCAAGGCGTTCTCCATCTCCGGCGACGCCCCACTGGATAGCCGCGAGCACAAGTGCGATGGCGGCGAGTGCTTCTGGGTTATCCCTGCCATCGAGTTCTACGAAATCACCATCTGCGAGGAGGGCGTGAACCAGGGAGCCAAGCTCATGATTCTGGCGAAGTCCTGCCCCGACGGCAAGTGCGGACTCGTGCAGAAGGATGGCGGCGCATCACCCATTCCCGAAGGCGTAGACGTTGACCAGCCAAAGCCCACGCCCCAGGCTGCCTTGCCCACCGGCGTCCTCGACATGGACGCGGAAGAGACCAAGGAGAAGCTAACAGAACGCGTAGGTGAAGTAGCGTCCGAGGTGGGCGAAGATGAGGCCGTGGAGTTGGTGGAGGATGTGGTAGAGGCGGCTGAGAAGTTGGATAATGTCGGTGCGGGCGCAGGAGCCACAGGCTCAGGCGACGCTAACACGATGGGTGACTTCGGCAAGCCCTACAGCCGCGACACCGCTGTGATGAAGGGCGACCCCACCATCGACCGATTCTTCCAGGCGTACCGCACGTTCCTAGCGCGCGGGGCAAGCCCAGAGGACGCCTACTTCAAGCTACTAGAGGACGGGGCTGACGGCGAGCCCGCGCCGGACTGGTTCGGCACGCGCGACGGCAAATTCCGGCAGTTTCTGATTCAGGCGCACCACTCCGGTCTGCCCATCCCGACCATCCGCCTGCGCATACAGGGGAACAAGGAAGGCGAAATTGTAGCCGACCCTGAGCTAATGGCCTGGGACTTGCTACAGACCGCCATCAATCGCATGCGCGGGACGATAGACAAGGACGTGTCGCCGGTGGCACACGCAGATGACGAGGGTCACGCGAAAATCGACGAGGAGCCGAAACTAAGAACTGTCGAAACTCCCCGCGAAGAGGAAGAACAATCTGAGAGATACTACCTCAACCTGGCCCTGAAGTCACTGAACAAGGCCGATTCTACCCTGGGCGCTATCGCTGGAAGTAAGATACACGAGGCGTACACGGTCGCTATGGACGGTATATACCGTCTTGGCCACCTGACCGTAGAGCAGCGTATCGACCTGTCGTCTGCTATCACCGAGGCCCTAGACGCCTTCCACAAGGAAATAGGCGACATGGGCGACCTGGAGATACCGGCGGCTGATGTGGCGCTGCTGATGAAGATGCACAGCCGCGAGAAGTGCATGAAGTGCGACGCCCCGCCGACTGTCGAGATTACCCATGCTGAGGGAAGGGCACGCGCCTGGTTCTGCGACAAGCACCTGGCTGAGTGGAAAAAAGAGAACCCCTACGACACTGACAGCGAGAAGAAGGTGGATGGCAAGGTAGAGAAGCACTGCACTGATGAGTACCATCTACACCCGCCCGACTTCGAGGGGCCTGCATGTAAGGACGGCCAGGGCGGGCTGGAGAAGCACAAGGACAAGACGGGCTCTACGGCTCACCACCAGAAGGGTGGCGCGGGTGGCGTTGCTCCTCAGCCGAGGGCTACCGCCCAGGATGACATGCAGATGGAGGACAGGGTGCAGACCCTGACCGCCGAGATAAAGGAGAGGAACGCCAAGGGCGCGAGCTTGCGGCTGTCCCCTGGCTACCGTAACGCCCCCTATGCCGTGACCGGCATGGACGCCCTCCAGCGCCCACTGCGGCTGGTGGGTAACGTGGCTGACATCACAACGGCACTCCGCGAGAACTCGGCGGAGGTCGATGAGTTGATGGAGCAGCGCAAGGTGAATAACTACGCGGTGCCCATTGACGTAGGCAAGGTCAACGAGGTGCAGATTTTCGAGGGCGACGGCGTGTCTCCGATGGAGATGGTACGCGAGCAGGTAGCCCGCGCCAGCTTCGGCAGCGCCGTGGCCACGGTACTGGCAAAAGACCGAGGGTACGGCGTGCGCGGGCGCGATTACCTTATGGATGAGAAGCAACAGGTAGAGCCGGAGAACGTCGGTGTCATGGCAGGCACTCGCTTCCCAGGCAACCGCAACCAAGAGGGTCACGCTACCACCGAAATAGAGCAGGGTGGAGACGTAGAGGGCATCGGGGGCACCAAAATTAACATCCCCACGGAGCCCATGGACACTCCGCCTGCTGCGGGCATTGCCCAGCAGGGCGCAGTCAGCCCGCCCCAGGGCATACAGGGCGAAGGCGAAACCCCAGAGTTCATCCAGGTGCACGACGACCAGCCCATGCACGGTGTGCGGGAAGAGAACGAGGGTACTGGCATAGACCCGCGAGCCGACGCTGACAACCGCGGCGCTCCCGTAGCCCACAAAACTCAACGCCCCTAGTGTGGTACACTATAGGGGTGAACTTCTGGAGCAACGTAGATAAGTCCGGCGAATGCTGGGAGTGGCAGGGTAACCGCACATCTGGCAAATGGAACTACGGCATCGTCTCTCTGGGACATCGGGGCGAGAGGATGCGCGCGCACCGCTTCGCGTGGGAACTAGCACATGGCTCGATACCGGAGGGCATGAGCGTGCTTCACCACTGCGACAATCCACCCTGTGTACGGCATGACCATTTGTTTCTCGGCACGCAGGCGGACAACCTAGAGGATATGGATGCAAAAGGTCGAAGGCACAACGCGCACGGGGCTGAGACCCACTGTCCGCAGGGGCATCCATACAATGCCGAGAATACCTACAACGACCGCAGGGGCTGGCGGCAGTGCCGTCCATGTACGGCAGCGCGTATGCGGCGGCGGCGAGCAGCTTAGACCCTTGACAATATCTCGCCTGTCCTGTATGATGGGTGCAGACGATAAGGAGGCAACTACGTGTCTGACTTTGGTACGGACGAACTTAGTGCTCTCACGCGATTGAAACGCATGCGTGAAGGCGGTTACTTTGAGTCCGAGGGCTCTGTGCCCATGCCTGAGATAGTGGCAGATGGGGACAGGGAAGCCCTGCGTGATTTGGTGACCAACCGCAGAGTACCTGCCTCCCTCAAATTCGCGCAGACCAGTCTGTTCTGCACCAAGGCATGCCAGCGTATGACGCAGCACGGGATGGTAGCCACTTACGCCACCGGCGACCCTGTGTTCCACTGCAACATCTGCTGTGCGTGCCACCTATGCCGCGAGAGTCTTAGCGGTGCGCAGCGGCTGTATGAGGCAGTAAATGATATTGGAGATAAGCTGGCCGCCGCTGAAGTACCGGACAACCCCACCTTCTGTGAGGACTGCGGCGCGATGCTGCGCTGTACCGTATGCGTGGGTTCAGGGCCAGGGGGTTACTGCTCTCGCTGTGGGCAACGGGAAGACGGAACAGGACGTTGCTATAGCTGTGGAGCGGAGATAGATGGTATATAATGCCTAGACAACCTTCGTTTCATTGTCGTACCTGTGGAAATAGTGTCTTCTACAAGCGAGCAGAACTACGCGCCAGAAAGTACGACCTGTACTGCCGCGAGCATGTGCCGGATAAGCCGGAGCCGTGGCCTCATTGCCCGCAGTGCGATGATGACGACTTTGGCACCTTCGATTGGCAGGGTAGTCCAGAGGCGACCACTATCAAATGTGAGAAGTGTGGCTTTAAGAACAAGGCCATCAACCACTTTGATGCCGTGACCATCCGCATAACGGCATCTCCTATAGAGGTATCTGAATGAAAGATGTAGTGTACAGGAATCAGCTTGGCCCTATCAAGGGTGGGAAGATTAAACGATACCGCCGCAAGCACCTTCGAGCGTTGCTCGACCATGAAAACGAGGAGCGAGCCTATGTCGAAAAAGCTCAAAAGCGACTCGCTCAATGGTTGCGGTACAGTGCCGCAACAGAATAGCTGCCCTCCTCACCACTGGCAATTAGGCTCTACCGAACACGTGCGCGTGACGGGGGAGGGCTTAACTAATATCGGCCAAACCGAGGGGGTGTGCAAGAATTGCGGGATAACCAGGGAGTGGGAGTCGCCGACGCCGGATAACGTACACGGCATGGACTCCCACATTCTAGCCGAGATGGCCGGTGCGAAATTGCCGAAAGCAGAGGAGGGTACGGACTGTGAAGACTAAGAAGAGATTCCAGGCCACACTAGGAGAGGGCGTACCGCTGCGCAGGAACGAGACGAATCGGTTTGCCTGGCGGCTGCGACGATACCTGGAGGAGAGAATCGTGGGGCTGACGGTCGAGTCAGTTTCCTTCCTGCCCTATGAGGGCACCAAGGCTCTGAAAGCCTATGTGAAGAAGGAACGGCGCAAGGATGGCGAAGTTGTAGACGTGTTCGAAAGCATTGGCGGGCCGGAGATACGCTTGTATGTCAACGACATCCGCATCGCCACCTGGATGACCGGCTGCGACCGACTCACCACGGACATGCTGGACAAGCAATTCTACGATTTTGCCCAGGTGGCCATGCTGACCATCATAGGCACCTGGGAGTTCCACAACGTGCAGATTTGCTGCACCAAATGGAACGGTCTCTGGGGAGCCCCCAAGGGCGCGACAATCGAGTGTTGCATTAGCTCTTAGCACCTGCTACACTAGGGGTAAGTTTGAAAGGGAGGACTTCATGTCTGACGATGTGACCGAACCTGTCATTGCCTCGCGCACCGTGTGGATGGCCGCCCTAGAGGTGGCGCGAAACACCAACACGTCGCTGGCGGATAAGGTGGCCGGTGTGACTACGCAACTAGCCGATTTCGAGACACAGCCCTTCCTTGCCCTGCGGGTGAAGCTAATACGCGGCGCGCGGCGCGGGTTCGAACAAGAGACCGCAGCAAAGCTAGGGGATGACAAAGACGTGCCAGAGGCAGAGGTCGAAATTGCCCTAACCGCCGCTGAACTCATCTTCCTTGACTTGTCGATTCGGGTAGCCGATTTCAAAGGGGCGCTAACATTCAAGAAGAGCTTGTGGTGGGCGCTCACCGATATTTTAGGGAGGAAGCAGTAATGCTGTTCATAGACATCGACGGCGTACTGGCGGAGTTCTGTGAGGCGTTCTCACGGGTGATTCAGACGTTCGACCCGACCATGCCTACCATCACTACTGCCACGCAGCAGGACTGGGGGACGTGGGGCGGGACGATGACGGACGACCGCCTGAACTTCGGCTGGGAAGTCCTGAAGCGGGTGGAGAACTTCTGGGAGAAGGAGGGAAGCCTGGCCCCGCCGTCCGTATTCGCACGGCTGGCAGCGGCCCACAAAGAAATCCCCATCCTCTTCGTCACCTCACGCATTCCCACCGCCGGACACAGCGTGCAGCGACAGTGCGTCAACTGGCTGGAGGCGCGGGGCATTCTTGACCCGCTGGTTATTGTGGCAGGTGGGGATGCGCGCGGACGCACCGGCAAGACTGACAAAGCCAGCATCGCCAAGATTTGGTCTCCGTACTTCATCATCGAGGACGGCCCACAGAACGCCCTGGACTACGCTGCGGCGGGGTTCGAGGTGGCGCTGCTGGACTGGCCGTACACTGCGACCACCAAGGCCCCAGGCATCCACCGGTGTAACCTTACCGAAGCCCTGGAGATGGCGGGAGTACCCTTGCTATGATTCCAGCGCATGAGCTAGCAGACATCTTCATCGCCGTCGGCAACGTCGGCGTGGCAATGGCTGTGCTGCCCAAGGTCTGGCACCAGTACCGCAACAAGGTCTGTGCCACGCCCCTGCTCACTAGCCTGGGGCGCGTGGCGTTCCTGCTAGTTATGGGCACCGGTTTTATACTGGACGATTTGTGGCTGGCGACAGCATTCCTGACGGGGAACATCGCCATCTGGTTGACCATCGCGCTGCAAAACAAGCTGTACGCACATCAGACGGTGAGCAACGGAGGTGCCCAATGAGTTGGGATTTGATTATGGCCTTGGCCCAGGCAGAGTTGGGCGCGTTCATATTGCCTACACTACTAAACAAGCGGGCCTACATGCCACGGCTCACGTCTGGAGGGTTGGCCGTGGGTCTGGTCGCAATAACAGTGACGCTAGCAGTGGGATTTAACGCCCCAATGGGCGCAGCGATTGCCGGATTGAGCGCCCTGGGATGGGCCTTGATATTTGCCTTTAGGGGCATAGAGGGAGGGATAGATGACAAAGCCAGGATATAAGAGAGACGAAGGAAAGCTGCGGTATGAGCTTATCCCGCCGGAGCCGTTGGCGAAGCTGGCCCACGTTTACACGATGGGCGCGGCCAAGTATACCGACCACAACTGGCGGAAAGGCATGGCGTGGAGTCGCGTCATCGGTGCGATGCTACGTCACATTGAGGCGTTCCGGTCGGGCACTTCGATTGACCCAAAGGACGGTCAGCACGTTCTGGGGTCGGTAGCCTGGTGTGCATTCGCGCTGATGGAATACGAACGGACGCACCCAGAACTAGACGACCGGATGCTGGACGGGCGTGACGTTGAAGAGATTGAGGCCATCACTGGCGATGCCTTCAAACCAGCGGAGAAGGAGAAGCCCCCGACGAGCGCGCCCATCACAGATGGCCTTGAGCCAGCATGGGATGGGGATTAGTCATGCCATACATTACACAGGAGAGGCGCAAAGAGCTTGACCAGCACCTGGCACCGCTGCTGAAGGAGCTAGAAGCACCGCTAAGCAGCTACGAGGCTGGCGAGATTAACTACACCATTACGAGGATGCTGTTAGCCATCTGGAATGTCCGTAATTCCTACAGCACCGCGGCCCACCTCGTTGGCATCTTAGACACAGTAAAGGCGGAATTCTACCGGCGTGCAGTAGTTCCTTACGAGGAGAAGAAATGCTCTCAAAATGGGGATGTCTACAACTGATAGAGCCCGTCAGTGGCGCATCGACAACCCCGAACGCTGGCGCGAGCATCAGCGTAATTATCGGCGGCGGTCGCGTGCGCTCTGTCGTCGCTGCGGCAGTACGATGCCATTTCCATCTCCAGGACGCCTTTACTGCTCGACCCGCTGTCGGCAGGACGCAGCAGACATCAAGGCAAGAGCGTATCGCCATGAACTCAAGGCGCGTCAGCACAGGCACAAAGAGGGCATCGGCTGCTCTCGTTGCGGATATAACCATTGTGGTGCCGCTCTTGATTGGCACCACACAGCCAGAAATAAGGAACGGCGGTTAACAGTGAAGAGCTATTTCACACCACTGGGAGAGGCGGAGAGAGATAAATGCGTTTTACTATGCGCCAACTGTCATCGTGAAGAGCATCAATAGGGAGGTATTGTCATGAGCGACGAACCGCTGACCATACGAAAGGCCCCCGTCATATATGTGGCTGGCCCGATGGCCGGTCTTAACTGGCAGGGCATGGAAGACTGGCGCGAGGAAGTGCGTCAGCGCATGCCTGACTGCGAAATTCGGTCGCCCACACGGGGCAAAGACTGGATTAAGGATGTCAAGCAGCTAGACGGCATGGACTACGACAAGCAACTATTCGGCAGCATCGGGGCCGTCATCAAGCGCGACCACTGGGACGTGAAAAGCGCCGACCTCATACTAGCCAATTTCCTCGACCCGTCGATGGTGTCCGTCCGCGATATTCTGGCGGAGCACGGTAAGCTCCAGGTGGCGAAGGATTTGGGCATGCCCGAAGAACTCCTGACCCTAGATACTGAGCAGGCCAGCATCGGCACC